>Ga0209534_10002545_pt1 | contig 17968 bp, 14 predicted proteins | sample COG_07_FD_184751 | JGI IMG/M metagenome (GOLD analysis project Ga0209534, IMG submission 184751) | Pelagic Microbial community sample from North Sea - COGITO 998_met_07 (SPAdes) (version 2) | ecosystem: Environmental > Aquatic > Marine > Neritic zone/Coastal water | place: Helgoland, sampling...
GGGAATATCATTTGAAAAACGGAGCACTTTTTGTAAAGATCAACTTGTTCCATTGTCTTATGAGTTAAAATTTACAAACAACAACATGCGCTATTTATTAATATTATTTTTTTGCTCTCTATCCGTTTCTGCCCAACTCAAAGGTAGCATTACAGACAGCAACCAGCAACCCATTCCATTTGTTAATATTTACATTGAAAATTCCTATGTAGGAACTACTTCTAATGAGCAAGGTGATTATGTATTGACACTTTCTCAACCAGGCACCTACACCATTGTTTTTCAGTTTCTAGGGTTTAAAACACAAACCAAAACCATTGAAATTTCAGAATTTCCTTACAGTCTAGACATTACTTTATTAGAAGAAAAAATTAGCTTAAATGAAGTAGTCATTTCTTCCAATGAAAATCCTGCAAATCGCATTGTAAGAGCTGCCATTGAAAATCGAAAATTACAGCTAGAAAAAATCAAGTCGTACACTGCCGATTTTTATTCTAAAGGTCTTATTAGGATTAAGAATGCGCCAGAAAAATTTTTGGGTCAAGAAGTTAAACTTGATATTGGTTTGGATTCTACACGCTCCGGAGTATTGTATTTATCCGAAACCATTTCAAAGATAAAATATCAAAAACCCAATCAACTTTCAGAAAAAATAAGTGCTTCTAAAGTGAGTGGAGACGCAAATGGATTTAGTTTTAATAACGCCAGTGATGTTGATTTTAATTTTTACAAAAATACTATTGAAATCAATGCAGAAATCGTGTCACCCATTGCTGATTATGCTTTTAATTATTACCGCTACAAACTTGAGGGCGTTTTTTATGATAATCGTGGAAATTTAATCAATAAAATTAAAGTCATCCCACGGCGTGAAAACGATCGTGTGTTTTCAGGGGTTATTTTTGTTGTGGATGATCAATGGAGTTTATATGGGCTTGAACTTAGCGTTACTGGCAGTCAAATTCAAACCCCTGCAGCAAATTTGGTAACCATTAAACAAAACACATCTTACGATGAACAAAGTAATTATTGGATTGTCAGGTCTCAAACGATTGAATTTGAATATGGATTTTTAGGATTTAAAGGCGATGGTAGTTTTGTGGCTAATTATTCTAATTATAAGCTGAACCCCAATTTTGACTCTAGCGTATTTACTAATGAAGTTTTGGCATTTGAAGCTGAAGCAAACAAAAAAGATTCTATCTACTGGAACAGTTTTCGACCGGTACCGTTAACATCCGAAGAACTCACAGACTATATTAGAAAAGACAGTCTTCAAACCTTAAAAAACTCTAAAACCTATCAGGATTCTCTAGATGTTAAGAACAATACATTTAAGATTGGAAACCTCATCTCTGGATATACCTACGAAAATTCTTTTGAACATAAACAATTCAGCATTAGCAGTCCATTAACTGGATTTAATTTCAATACGGTTCAGGGTTTTAATTCAAATTTAAACATTGACTATACCAAACGTCATGATGAATATAGAAAATATGTGTCATTTCAAAGTCGCTTAAACTACAGCTATGAAACTCAAAAACTAAGAGGTACTTTAGGTTTTCGTTATAAATTTAATAATATCAATGATTTAAATATAGGCTTCAATGCCGGTACTAAAGTCGAGCAGTTTAACGCTCAAGAGCCTATTTCGAGGTTTCTAAATGACATTAGTAGTTTGGCTTTTGAGAATAATTTCATGAAATTATTTGAAAAACGATTCATTTCAGTTCAATACGGTCAAGAGCTTTTTAATGGTTTCAGGATTCGAGCGGCGGCCAGTTTTGAAAACCGAAAGACGCTTTTTAACAACACAAATTACACAACCTTTAATAGAGATAACAAAACCTATACAAGTAACAATCCTATTGCTCCTTTAAATTTTGAAACAGCCCCTTTTGAGAACCATAACATTGTAAAATTTAAACTTGAAGGCAGCATTCGATTTGGACAAAAATACCTTAGCTATCCTGGAAGTAAATTCAACATAACAAATCCTAAGTACCCTAAACTAAATATTAGTTATGAAAAGGGATTAGGAGCTACAAACCTTAACTATAATTTTGATCACATCAGTACCAGACTGACTCAAAACATTAGTCTTGAAAACAAAGGAACCTTTAGTTACAACATACTTGCTGGTAGCTTTTTTGGCGGCTCTGAGCCCGCCTTCATGGACTTTAAACACGTTAATGGAAATCAAACCCATGTCAATATGAATGAAAACTATTTATCTTGTTTTAAAAATCTTGGCTATTATGATTTAAGTACTCCTGAAAACTATTTTGAGTACCACCTAGAACATGATTTTAATGGCTATATTTTAGGCAAAATTCCTCTGCTTAATTCCTTAAATTATAATTTGATTATTGGTGCTCATAGCTTTTCAACAAAGCAACAAAAACCGTATCAAGAATATAGTTTAGGAATCAATAATATTGGATGGGGTAAATATCGTTTTCTTAGAATTGATTATGTACGGTCGTACCAATCAGGATTTATTAATGATGGCGTGTTATTTGGAATCAGTCTCTAATTTTTATTTTCTAAAAGGGGTACAAACTTAAAATTTCCGAGTTCGTGTTTTTCAAATTCTTTAGCGCCCGTACGAATATAAAGTGTCATTACTTGGTCTTTATCTCCAACTGGAATTACCAAACGCCCGCCTATTTTTAGTTGAGATAACAATGGTTTTGGTACAAAGGGTGCCCCAGCGGTTACAATAATGCTATCAAAAGGGGCTTCTTCTTTGAGGCCTTTATAACCATCTCCAAAAATCAAACGTTTGGCTACATATCCTATTTTTGGTAAAAATTGACTCGTCTTTTTAAACAATTCTAATTGCCGTTCAATACTATATACGTGCGCACCTAAAAGGCACAATACTGCTGTTTGATATCCGCTCCCCGTTCCTATTTCAAGAATTTTATCTCCAGGTTTCACTTCTAATAATTCTGATTGGAATGCAACAGTATAAGGCTGTGAAATAGTTTGGCTGGCAGCAATTGGAAACGCTTTGTCTTGATAAGCGTGATCCAAAAAACTAGAATCCATAAACAGATGTCGAGGAATGGCCCCAATAGCTTCCAGTACAGCTGCATTTGTAATCCCTTTGGTAACTAAAACCGTTACTAATTGTTTGCGAAGCCCTTTATGTTTAAACGTATCTCTCAAGAATAGAATTGAATAGAAGATAAATCTTCTAATTTAAAAAAGTAAAGATAAGTTAAACCATAGCTTTTTCAAATTTTAAATTACTTCAACTTCCTTCTAATAACAATAACTTTAGTAAACTTTTGTAATACCAAGTCATACCAAAAGTAAAGTGACCAATATCAACCGATTTTTGATAAAATATCATTAGAATATTAAAAATGGAATAAAAAAATCATAATTTTACAAAAAACTCATATCATGAAGCTAAAAGCAGGCGTCTTAGGTGCTGGTCATCTTGGGAAAATTCATCTTAAACTACTCCAGCAATCTGAAAAATATGAACTAGCAGGTTTTTATGACCCTGACGAATCAAACGGTAAAAAAGTTGAAAGTGAGTTTGGCTACAAATTTTTTAACTCCATAGAAGCACTGATTGACGCTGTAGATGTGGTCGATATTGTAACACCAACACTTTCACATTTTACATGTGCCATTAAAGCTATCACAAAAGGAAAACATGTATTTATTGAAAAACCAATCACTAACACTGTCGAGGAAGCCGAACAAATTCGCTTGTTAGTCTCGGAAAGTAATTTAAGAGGTCAAGTGGGTCATGTCGAACGTTTTAATCCCGCATTCAAAGCCGTTAAAAAAGACATTCAGTCGCCTATGTTTATTGAGACCCATCGTTTGGCTGAATTCAACCCTCGCGGAACAGATGTTCCTGTGGTGTTAGATTTAATGATTCACGATATTGATATTATATTAAGTGTTGTTAAATCCCCTGTCAAAAATATCACGGCAAGCGGCGTTTCTGTAATTAGTGAAACACCTGATATTGCCAACGCACGTATTGAGTTTGAAAATGGTTGTGTTGCCAATTTAACAGCCAGTCGAATTTCTATGAAAAACATGCGTAAAAGTCGTTTTTTCCAGAAAGATGCTTATATCAGTGTTGACTTTTTAGAGAAACAAGTGGAAGTGGTCAAAATGAAAGAGGCTCCAAAAACACCTGGAGATTTTGATATGGTTTTACAAAATGCTGAAGGCGTTAAAAAACAAATTTATTTTGAAAACCCTGAAATTGAACCAAACAATGCAATTCTTGATGAACTAGAAAGTTTTGCTGATGCTATTAACAACAACACAACCCCTATTGTGACGCTTAGAGATGGAACAGATGCCTTGAGAGTCGCTTATCAAATTATAGATTGTTTTTAAACACATACATATGAAAAATATTGCAGTTATTGGCGCAGGGGCTATGGGAAATGGAATCGCACATGCATTTGCTCAGTCAGGATTTAAAGTTCAATTAATCGATGTTAACCAGGCAGCACTAACAACAGCTATGGCAACGATTACAAAAAATTTAGACCGCTTCGTTGCTAAAGATAAATTAGACGAGACTGACAAATCACAAACATTAGACAATATTTCGACCTTCACAAATATTGCTGAAGGAGTAGAATATGCAAGTCTGGTTGTTGAAGCTGCCACTGAAAATGTAGATTTAAAACTTAAAATATTTAAGGAATTAGATCAGGCATGTCCAGAAGACACCATATTGGCTACCAACACATCGTCCATCTCCATCACGCAAATAGCAGCACAAACCTCTAGACCAGATCGCGTCATTGGAATGCATTTTATGAATCCTGTGCCAATTATGAAATTAGTTGAAATTATTACTGGCTATAATACTTCAAAAGATGTTCTTGATTTTATTGTAAACCTAACAGAGAAAATTCATAAAACACCTGTTATCGTCAATGACTACCCTGGATTTGTGGCCAATAGAATTTTGATGCCCATGCTTAATGAAGCTATTGAAACTTTATACACAAACGTTGCTGGTGTTCAAGAAATTGACACGGTTATGAAACTTGGAATGAGTCATCCAATGGGACCACTCGAATTAGCTGATTTTATTGGACTCGACGTTTGTTTGTCTATTTTAGAAGTGATGTATGACAGCTTCAAAAGTCCTAAATATGCTCCAAATCCACTCTTAGTAAATATGGTCAGAGCAGGTAAATACGGTGTCAAAACCGGTGAAGGGTTTTATGACTACTCTAAAGATCGAAAAGCAGTCAATGTTGCTGCTCAATTCTCATAAAACCTACTGCATAAACACCCTCTTAAACTATGGCCAAAATCTCTCCCTTCAAAGCGGTTCGCCCATCAAAAGAAGTGCTCCCCAACTTTAGTTCAAAGTCCTATAAAACGTATTCTGAGAACGAACTAAAAAAAGAATTAAAAGAAAATCCTACTTCGTTTTTGAGTATCATCAATATAAAAAAAAATGCTTCTTTTTCAGCTGAAAAATCAAAACGTTACAAACTAGTAAAAGATAGATTTGAAGCGTTTAAACGGTCAAACGTTTTAATTGAAGATGCGGTTCCCTCCTATTATCTGTATGAAACCATTCAAGCAAACGGGCTTGTATTTTGTGGAGTAATTGCAACTGCTAGTGTAGAAGATTATGACGCAAACATTATCAAAAAACACGAAGCTACTATTTCGAAACGAGAAAATACGTTTAAAAATTATTTACAAACAGTTCGGTTCAATGCGGCACCAGTATTGCTTACTTATGCCGACGATTTAAGTCTCGAAACGAGTATTCAAAACGCTAAAGAAAAGGCATCTGAGTTTCACTCTTGGACAACTGGAAACGAAACCCATAAACTTTGGTGTATAGATAATGATCTAGATATCCAATGTATTCAAAATGCATTTAAAAAAATACCTTCTCTTTATATCGCAGATGGCCACCACCGTTCTGCATCATCGGCACTCTTAGCACGCGAACTAACACAAAAAGAACACACAACATCCCATGCTGCTTGTAATCATTTTTTAACTTATTTAATTCCAGAAAGTCAACTTAAAATTCACGACTATAACAGAGTAATTAAAGATTTAAATGGTTTAAATACGGAAACTTTTTTGGCACAAATTAGCATTGATTTTGAGTTAGAAAAAAAAGGCCCTAAGCCTTACAAAAGCTCTAAGAAGCATGACATCACTATGTATTTAGAAGGCACATTTTATTCCTTATCTTTACGTGCTATAAAACAAAACAGTCAATCTGCTATCCATCAACTTGATACTCATATTTTACAAACGCATCTTTTAAAGCCTATTTTAGGAATTACTAATGTTCGCACCAATTCACGTATTGGATATATCCATGGAGTCAACAGTATGGAGCAAATTAAAGCAACGGTAGATTGTGGAGATCACGCAGTAGGGTTTGGACTGTTTCCTATTGAAACCAAAGAATTAATGGCTATCGCAGACTCAAATGCAGTCATGCCTCCAAAAAGCACCTATATTTATCCAAAATTAAGAAGTGGAATCACTATATACGAGTTTTAAATATGTCTATAAAAACCAATTTATCTGAAATTCAATCACAACTCCCGAGTCATGTATCCTTGGTGGCTGTTTCTAAAACGAAACCTGTGGAAGACTTGATGGAAGCCTATGATTTTGGCCAACGTATTTTTGGCGAAAATAAGATTCAAGAAATGGCGGATAAACACCAACAAATGCCCAAAGATATCCAGTGGCATATGATTGGAAATGTACAACGCAATAAGGTCAAATACATGGCGGCATTTGTAGATTTGATTCACGGGGTTGATTCTGAAAAATTACTCAAAGAAATTAACAAACAAGCCGAAAAACACCAACGCACCATCAACTGTTTATTACAACTAAAAATTGCACAAGAAGATACCAAATTTGGAATGACTTCAGAAGCAGCCCATGCCTTATTAAGTTCTGAACATTTTAAAAACTTAAAACATATAGCAATTGTAGGCGTCATGGGAATGGCTAGTTTTACAGATAACACCACTCAAATCAAAGAAGAATTTACAACATTAAAAAACACCTTTGATAGCTTAAAAAAAACAAGTCCAGAACTTAAAATAATTTCCATGGGAATGAGTGGCGATTATCCTTTAGCAATTGATTGCGGCAGTACAATGGTTCGCGTTGGAAGTAGTATCTTTGGAGCCAGAAATTACGCCATTTAAAACAGCACTATCTACGCAGTATTAGACATAGAAACCACCGGAGGTAAATTTAATGAAGAAGGCATTACAGAAATAGCCATTTATAAATTTGATGGCCACAAAATTGTAGATCAATTTATCAGCCTGGTCAACCCGGAACGAGACATCCAACCGTTTGTGGTAAATTTGACAGGGATCAACAGTAAAATGCTGCGCTCTGCACCCAAATTTTACGAAGTTGCCAAACGCATTGTAGAAATTACTGAAGGCTGTATTTTGGTAGCTCATAACGCACAGTTTGATTACCGTATTTTAAAAACAGAGTTCAGACGGCTTGGATTTGATTTTGAAAGCGAAAATTTATGTACCGTAGAACTCTCAAAACAATTAATCCCTGACCTTCCCTCCTACAGTTTAGGAAAACTTGTGCGGTCCTTAGGCATTCCAGTGAGTGACCGACACCGAGCGGCTGGAGATGCAACGGCAACTGTGAAACTTTTTAAAATGCTCCTGGATAAAGATGTAGAGAAAACAATTATCAAGGCAGCCATTCGTTTGGATCCAAAACATCAAATGGAACCAAAATTAACTGATATCATTTCTAAACTCCCCTCTGTTACAGGCGTCTATTATGTTCACAAAGCCGATGGGGAAATTGTATATATTGGAAAAAGTAAAAACATCAAAAATCGCATCAATCAGCACTTTACAGGTCAAACGCCAAAATCAAAAAAAATTCAGCTTGAAGTTGCCACAGTTACTTATGACGAAACAGGCAGTGAATTGGTAGCACTTCTCAAAGAAAGTGAAGAAATCAAGCGCAATAAACCTAAATTCAATCGAGCACTTCGACGTACTGTTTTTACCCATGGATTATTTAAATTTAGAGATTCTAACGGCTACATCAATTTAAAAGTTGAAAAAATAAAAGGCAATCAAAAACCAATTACAACATTTTCTAATCATGAAAGTGGTAAAAGTTTTTTGAACAAAATCGTTGAAAAATACGAATTGTGTCAAAAATTATGTGGTCTTTATAAAACTTCAAATTCCTGTTTTGGATATGACATTAAAAGCTGTGCCGGAGCTTGCATTTCTGAAGAATCTCCCGAAACTTATAACAAAAGAGTTTTAAGTGTTATTGATTCCCATACATTCAAAGATCAAAATATGATACTCATAGACTACGGTCGTGATGTGGATGAACGCAGTGCCATCTTAATTGAAAATGGCGTTTTTAGAGGATATGCCTATTTTAATCTAAACTTTCAAATTCATACAGCCTCCGTGTTAAAATCCATTATAACTCCCATGGAACACAATAAAGATGCACAACATATCATTCAAAGTTATATGCGACGTCATAAAAGATTAAAAATAATTAAACTTGAAGATTAATCTTTTTTAGTATTTTTGAGATATGTCAAAAACAAATCAATCAAAAAGTTGGAGAGAAAAGGTTCATGAAATTATTTATGAAGCGGATACACCAGCCGGTAAATTATTTGATGTCCTTCTTTTAATTGTCATTCTCATAAGCATCCTGCTTGTGATGCTAGAAAGTGTTGAAAGTATTGAAGCTGAATATGCAGCAATTCTCGATATTTCAGAATGGGTCATTACAATTTTATTTAGTTTTGAGTACACCCTTCGTATTATTACTGTAAAAAAACCAAGAGCTTATATATTTAGTTTTTATGGAATTATTGATTTACTATCGACCATTCCAAAATACTTGTCTCTATTTATTTTAGGAACTCACTCTTTAATAGCGATAAGAGCCTTGCGATTGTTACGAGTTTTTAGAATTTTAAAACTCACCCGCTTCATTGGTGAAAGTGCTAATTTTGGAAAGGCATTGAAACGAAGTCGGGCAAAAATAGCTGTCTTTCTTTCGTTTGTTATAGTCTTGTGTATCATTTTAGGGACTGTTATGTACCTAGTAGAAAGTGAACAAAATAGCGGATTCACAAGCATTCCACGCAGTGTTTACTGGGCAGTTGTCACTTTAACCACCGTTGGATATGGCGACATTGCACCAATCACAGCTTTAGGGCAATTTATTGCCTCTTTAATTATGATTTTAGGATATGGAATTATAGCCGTTCCTACTGGAATTGTCACCTCAGAAATGACCAAGACAGAAGAAAAACTCATACCAAATAACACACAAGTGTGTTCTAACTGTAACGAAACGTATCACCAAGATGGTGCCGAATTCTGTCACAAATGCGGTCATAAAATTGGTAATGAATAACTATCTTATTTCGATTGTAGGTCCTACTGGCATAGGTAAAACAGCTCTTAGTTTGAAGCTGGCTGCCCATTTTAATACAGATATTATTTCTGCAGATTCTCGTCAATTCTACAAGGAAATTCCAATTGGAACTGCGGCTCCAAATACCGAAGAATTAGAAGTTTCGACACATCATTTTATCCACCACAAATCAATTAAAGATGCTTATAGCGTAGGGGCATTTGAAAAAGAGGCCATAGAAAAACTCGAAGTACTACATGCCTCAAAAAACATTGTCGTTATGGTTGGTGGCTCTGGATTGTATGTCAATGCTGTGATTGAAGGATTTGATGAATTCCCAGATATCGCCCCAGAGATTAGAGGACAACTCAACCTGGAGTTAGAATCAAAAGGACTAGTATTTCTTCAGCAAGAATTAAAACGTTTAGATCCTAAAAGCTACGAAACTATTGCAATTAAAAACCCGCACCGTGTGATAAGGGCGTTGGAGATTTGTAAAGGCACAGGTCAGCCTTACTCCTCTTTTTTAAAGAAACATAAAGCACAAAGAAATTTTAAAACAATTTCTATTGGTCTAAAGGCAGATCGACCTTTGATTTATGAACGGATTAATAAAAGAGTCGATCAAATGATCGAAAATGGTTTACTAGAAGAAGCCCAAGCTGTATTTAAACACAGAGACTTGAATGCACTCAATACTGTGGGTTACAAAGAATTGTTCAATTATTTTGATGGGCAATGGACACTAGAATTTGCAATTTCGGAAATTAAAAAAAATACCCGCCGTTTTGCAAAACGACAAATGACTTGGTTTCAAAAAGACTCCGAAACAGAATGGTTTGAATACGATACGAACGTTAAAGTTATCTTGGGTTATTTGAGCGAAGAGCTAAAAAAAACCAGCTAAAAGCTGGTTTTTAAACTGTTATTTATTGACTACCAAACGAAAACCTTCGCCGTGAATGTTAAGAATTTCAACTTTCGGATCGAGCTTTAAATACTTTCTTAATTTGGCGATATAAACATCCATACTTCTGGATGTAAAGTAATTGTCATCTCTCCAAATTTTTGTCAACGCAATTTCACGAGGCATCAAATCGTCTTCGTGTAAAATTAGTAACCTTAGTAATTCGTTTTCTTTTGGAGATAATTTAGCTGGTTTCTCATCCTTATGGGTAAGAAATCTTAACTTAGAGTTCAGACTGAATTCACCAATCGTAAATTCAAATTGTTTGCTATCAGCAAGTGTATCTACTGTTTTACGTTGAATGATTGCTTGGATTTTCATCAAGAGAACCTCACTGTCAAAAGGCTTGTTTAGGTAATCATCGGCACCTACTTTATACCCTTTTAAAACATCTTCTTTCAGAGCTTTTGCCGTGAGAAAAATGATCGGAATTTCTGTGTTTTTTTCACGTATTTCTTTGGCAAGTGTGAACCCATCTTTATAAGGCATCATCACATCTAAAATACACAAATGGTAATCTGTTTTTTTGAATTTCTCAAAACCTTCCATCCCGTTTTTGGCGTGAACAACTTCGTATCCATTGAGCGATAAATACTCTTTAAGAACCGTTCCAAAATTTGGATCGTCTTCAACTAGTAATATTTTTTTTAAATTTTCTTCCATGATGTTATGCTATTAAAGGTAATTTTATAGTGAATGTACTGCCTCTGCCTTTTTCACTATCGACAGAAACTGTTCCTTGATGATTATCTACAATTCGTTTGACATTTGCCAAACCTAGACCGTGGCCTTTTACGTTATGTACATCGCCTGTATATTCTCTATAGAACTCTTCAAATATACGTTTTTGTACGGCTTTATTCATGCCCTTTCCTTGATCTTTGACTCTTAACAGGACGTTGTTACCAACGTTTTCTGTATACACATCTATTTTGGGTGCTTCAGTAGAGTACTTTATGGCATTGTCTAAAATGTTTACGATCACATTTGTAAAATAAGTCTCATTGGCCAATACAGACGTTTTAACAGCGTTGAAATGGGTTTTGATATACCCGCTTCTATCTTCGACAATAAGCTCTACGTGTGTGATTGCATCCTCAATTAAATCGTGTAGTTTTAGACGGTCTTTGCTAATGTTTAATTGTTTTTTCTGAAGTTGAGAAATACGCAGTACGTTTTCAACTTGGGCATTCATACGTTTATTTTCATCTTTAATCATTCCTAGATACCGTTTTACCTTTTCCTGATCGTTGATAATTTTTGGATTTTTGATAGCATCCAAAGCCAAATTAATAGTAGCAATAGGTGTTTTGAATTCATGCGTCATATTGTTAATGAAATCAGATTTCATTAGCGATATTTTACGCTGTTTGATTAGCTGGTACAAAGCGCTGGTATATGCGACAATGATGATCAATGTAAATAATATGGATAACAATGTAACCCCTATAATCGAGGAAATAATGAATTTTTTTCGCTCTGGGAAATTGATATAAAGTTTAAAATCACTCTCGTCATTATCATCTAAAAAAATAGGAACTCCAATGGTAGGAACCATAGATTGATCAAAATTATCCGATTGTATTTTGGTGCCAATGTCATTGTGAAAAATTGCAAACTCAAAACCAATATCAATATTATCTTCTCGTAATTTTTTTTGCAATAATTTTTGAATCCCATTTGGTGAAACACGCTGATGTATTGGAGTGTTCTTAATTTCTGACTTGTATTGCGTTTCAAAAGTGGCCTTTTGTAATTTATCCATGTTCAGGACTTTCTCAAAAGACTGTTCTGAAGTCGAAATAAGGTCACCTCCAAAACTATTATTGTCATAAATTTTAGTTGTGGTTTTACCTTTAAATTTACTCAAGCCCAAACTGTCTATATTGAGATCTATAAGGGAGGGCACTTTAAAATTTTCTTCTAAAATTCCTGTATTGTAAATAATAATTTGATTGGTTGTATTGTCTTGCTTATACACCGTAATATTTCGGATGGCCGTTGTGTCTGGCTCTTTTCCTTCTGATATAATTTTATTAAGTGCCAAGACATACTTCTTGTACTCAATATCTGCAACTTGATTGGTGGTATAAGTCAATGCTTTTTTTACATTGAAAGTAAATTGTTCTTCTTTTGTTTCAAGCGAATTATTGATGTAATAAGCTTGAACAAAAATAATTCCGATAAGCGATAGGCTCATCAGAATGACCAATAGGGAGAACAACTTTTTATTCATTGTTCAAAATTAAGGTTTTAAATTATGTTAAAATGGCTTTTAACCTCAACTTAACAGAAATGTTAAATTATTAGTAATTTTTAAGCTTATTGATGATTTCGTTGTGAATTGCAAGAGAATTAACCTTCATTTCAGCTAATTTATTACTAATTATCACAAAATTTGATTGATTTATTTTCTCCAAGTCTGGTAATTGATTGTTAATAACAGACATCACCTCTTTTTTTGTTTTTTGATCTCTATCCATCACCCGCTGAATACGTGTTTCAATAGGTGCTGTAACTGTGATAATAAAATCAAAAAGGTGTTGAGATTTGGTTTCAAAAAGAATGGCGACTTCTTTGATAACATAGGGAGCATTTTGGTTGGAGTACCACTCCTCAAAATGAGCTGCTACTTTTGGGTGTACTATGGCATTAATTCTTTCCAACAACCGTTGATCCGCAAACACTTGAGAAGCGATGTAGGAGCGGTTCAATTGACCGTCTGTGTAACAACTTTCACCAAGCAAGTCTATAAGTTCGTGTTTTATAGTTTCAGAGTTTTGCATCAATATTTTAGCTTCCTCATCTGCATTGTAAACAGGGACACCAAAAGATTTAAACATTTCAGCAACGGTGGTTTTTCCGCTGCCAATACCTCCTGTAAGCCCTACAATTTTAGTCATTTTTTGGTGTGATTACATATTCAAATTCGGTACTTTTTAATTGAGCTGTTTTCACTGTGGTTGGTTGCTTTACCAATACCGGATTCAAATACTTGTTTTCAGCTGTTAAGGTATTAAAATCGCATTCAACAGAAAAATGACTGGCATCTATACTGTTATAAGCACTTAAAGACGCATAAAAAACGACGGTTATTTCTTTAGGGAAAAAATTAAGAGTGAGGTTGTCAGGCACATTCACAATAGTGACAGGCACATTGACACTGCCTTCAGTAAACTTATCAACCTCCCCAATGATTGAAACAGAGAGATCGGAATAGGTGATTTGTTTTGAGGTTTTGGGAATGTCCAAGGCTACAAGCTTATCAATATTGGAATTGACAGCTGTTAAGTCTAAGGTTTTGGTTTGTATTGTAGAAATTGACTTAAGAAGGGATTCTGGACCTATGAGGGTAATAGAATCTGGAACAGACTGAAAAGAGTTGACCAAATCAAACCCAAATGCATAGCTCGAATTTACAGAAACCTCCACCGGTATTTTTTTAATAAACTGACGGTCATAGGCAAATAAAAGAGTATCGGGATTGATGGATTTTACAGCTATTTTTGAGTCAAAATGATTGATGATCTTTTCAAGTTGACTTCGCTCCGTCCAAAAGTAATGAGCTTTGTCTTTATTTAATTGTGAAAAATCAACATCAATAATTCGGGCTTCGACATAATATTTTAAGAGTTCAAATCCTTTACCTGAAAGAGTGACATTGATTGTTTTAGCGTCCTTTGAAACCATTACTTCGTTGGATTCTAACTGTGTGGGCTGCAACTCAAACTGAAGTGTTTGTGTGTAGGTGTTTGACAGTTTCACGAGCAACGAAATTAGAAACGACAAAAATAAAAACAACACAAACACGTTCAGACGTTTGCCTTGTATTAGATTTGATTTTATGTTTTTATGTTTTTTAATCATTCGGCTCTGAAAAATAAATTAGGAAATAGCTGAGTTTCGTTTTTAGAAGAAAACCCTAGTTTTAGGGTGGCTTTTAGAAATCCAAATCCATAACCAAAAAACTGAATGAGAATGGCAGGTAGGACTAAAAAAGCAACTATAATATTGTTTGAAGTACGAAAAGCACCAATCATAGCAGCTAAAAAATAGAGTGCATAAACAACTAAAAACCAATAAAACCCTAAAGCGGACACGACACAGCTAGCAATTAATCCTAGGGTAAACAACGTTGGAAACCAATAGGTCAATCGTTTGGTGTGTGGGTGCCATTTATTGAGTATAGGTCGAGCTTGCCCAAATTTGTTGACTTGTGTATAAAAGCTATCTAATGTGATTCGGCGTTTATGAAATACAAATGCTTCGGGAATGAGATGTAAGTGGTACCCCATTTCTTTAAGTCGAATGGACAAATCGGGATCTTCACCGGGGTGTATGCATCCAAACCCTCCGGTTGCTTGAAAGGCTTCTTTTGAAATTCCCATATTAAAACTTCTAGGCTCGTAATTATCAACCGAGATTTTACCTCCGCGAATTCCGCCCGTAGTCATGTATGAAGTCATTGAAAAATTAATCGCTTTTTGGAATTCTGTAAAGCTGTCTTTGGCAGCATCCGGCCCTCCAAATCCATCGACATAGTGGGAGTTAAGCTTAGTAATAACAGCTTCTAAATATGTTGGTGGTAAGATGCAATCCGAATCTAGAATAATAAAATAACGGCCTTTGGCACGCTGCATACCATAATTTCTGGAATGTCCTGGTCCTGTATTTTCTTTAGCGTAATAACTTATTTTAAGAAGGTCTTGAAAATGATCGACAATCAGTTTTGAGTCTAAAGTAGAGCCATCTTCAATAATGACAATTTCAAAGGTCTTAGGAGTATCTAAAGCACAAAAGCTTTCTAGAAGTTCTCTAATTTCTTCTGGACGGTTAAAAACAGGAATGATAAACGAAAAATCACTTGCAATCATAGTCACAAAGTTACACAAAGTGATTGAATTGAAGTGAGAAGTAAGGGTATAAAAAAAGCCTCGCTAATTTCTTAGCGAGACTTTGTATAAAATTAAATTGGATTTTAATTTTTAAGCACTCGTACAGTTTCAATACTGTTGTTGATGGCTACTTGAACAAAGTAAGCACCAGTCTGTAATTTAGACATATCAACAGCTGTTGTTGTAGTGTTTGGTGTCGATTTCACAACCGTTTGCCCTAACATATTGTAAACGGTGATACTGTCAATAGAAGCTTGCGCTTTGATGGACAATACATTGTTTACTGGGTTCGGGAAATAGGTGAAGTTAGAGGATGTATTAACATCTTCAAGTCCTAATGAAGTAGTAGTGATAGAGAAGTTATCAATAAAGAAATCAATATCTTCATTGTCTATATAACTTTCAGCGTAAAAAGCAAATTTTGTGAGTCCTGAATACGCTGATAAATCAACCTCAGGCATTGCCGCTCCAGCCACGCCAGGGCTGTTATTAGCATCCCATCTGTATATTTCAGTCCATGTTAAACCACCATCTTCAGAAACCATTAAGGTAACAAAATCATCATCACCCCAAATTGCATCAACAGGGTCAGCAGAACTAAAACTAGATCTGTATTCAGTTGCAGCTGCATCGATGTTTAAATAGTAATTCACCGAACTAAGATCAAAAGTTGGAGAGATTAACCATTCGTCTCTATTTGTATCGTAAATATTTATATATGCAGCTGGAGCGTCAGTTCCATGTGCAAAATTACCGGTACCCCATAAAGCAGTAGTCCCAGAAGGTCCATCTGCTAATGCACCCGCTCCTTCTGACCAAAATTCACCAGGAAAATCAGTAAAGTCATTGGTGTAATTTGGAACAATTGGGTCAGAATCTGTTGTAAATGTTTCAGGCCCTACCCATGCACTAAAACCATTTGTACCGCAATTGGAGCGTACATATACTTCATAATCTGTTAAAGCTGTAAGTGTGTTGTCTGTAACAGTTGTTGCTCCAATCACTGCTATTCCTGCTCCAGTTGGTTCTCCAATTCCTGCAAATTGAACAACATATTGGTAGTCTATTTCTGTGTCTCCAGCAGTCCAACTAAGAATAACACTATTATCTGTAACATCAGCAACAGTTAAGGCGCTTGGCTGAACACAAGATGGTGGATCTGTAACTGTTATTGTCATATCAATTGTAACACCAAATGTACTATCGTAACATGGATTTGGAGTTTCTTGACCACTATCTGCAGTACCAATTCTAACTCTATGATCTCCAAGCGGAGCATCAGATGGAACTAAAAACGAAGCGTCAAGCGTAACGGGATCTGCTGATGTTGACTCACCGCTAAACATTAATTCATCTGAGCTAAAATTGTAATCATCATTGAAATCCACCCAAACGTGTGTGTCGTAAGTATAACCTGTTGCAAATGTAATGTCCAATTTTGCGGATGAAGATTGGCCAATAGACACAGCTGTTGCTGTAAAATCTTCGTACGTAATATCTCCTGCAGACGTAAATTCTGAATCTCCAAAAGTCACATATGCAATTCCGTCTCCGTCATTTGATGAAGGGGTGGAAATGCAATAACACCCGGTTCCAACTGTGGTTAAATTTTGTTCTGCACATTCACTAGCAGAACCAGAAGCATTATATGGCACCACTGTATAATAATAAGTCGTAGCTACTGTAACACTCGTAAAATCATAGGTTGTAACATTACCTAAATCAGTTGAAGCTTCTATATCAGTTCCACCAGGCGTAGTTCCAACACTAATGTAATATCCATCAGAATTAGTAGCTGGATCCCAACTAATTGAAAAGTCATTATTACCACAGCTTGTATCTAATGTTCCAGTGAAATTAGAAGCACAACTTGGTGGGGTTGAAGGAATTTCCTCCCAAACAATGTCATCAAGATAAACACTTGTATACGTGGAAGACATTAATCGTCTGAAACCAATATAAGTATCTGTACCGGAGTAAGAACTAAAATCAATAACATACTCAGTAAATGTAGTATTGATATCTACTGTCTCTAACAACGTAAACGTGCTACTGTCAGAAGGATCAGAAAGCGTACCTATTTGAATATCTTGTAGTGATGAGGTGTTTTTTGCTTTTAATTTCAATCGGTGAGTATTAGCCGCTAAATTAGAAACACTAGGGGAAACCAATATTACATCCCCAGTAGTTGAGAAAGAATTATATAATCTAACCCCATTTGGCACTGAAGCATCTGCATAAGTTGATGTTTCTACAGAGGCACTAGAAGACACACCACTACTAATAAGTTCTGACCAGCAAACAGGAAGTTGTGGTGTAGTAACGGAATCAAAATTTTCGGAAAATTCAGTTACATCAGCACACAGTGTTGTAAATTGTAACGGCCCTACCCATGCACTAAAACCATTTGTACCGCAATTGGAGCGTACATATATTTCATAATCTTTTGCAGCTGTAAGTGTGGTGTCTGTAACAGTTGTTGCTCCAGTTACTGTCATTCCTACTCCAGTTGGTTGTCCAGTTCCTGCATCTTGAACAACATATTGGTAGTCTGTTTCTGTGCCTCCTTGTGCCCATAAAATATCGACAGAAGAGCTACTAACGTTAGCTACAGAAAGCGAATTTGATTGTGGTGAAAAACATGAAGGCGGTGTTCTTACTG
>Ga0209534_10002554_pt1 | contig 17934 bp, 16 predicted proteins | sample COG_07_FD_184751 | JGI IMG/M metagenome (GOLD analysis project Ga0209534, IMG submission 184751) | Pelagic Microbial community sample from North Sea - COGITO 998_met_07 (SPAdes) (version 2) | ecosystem: Environmental > Aquatic > Marine > Neritic zone/Coastal water | place: Helgoland, sampling...
TATAATAAAAAAATAACGAGATCCCATTTCTCGTAATTTTAGTTTTGCTACCCCTTTTGTTCTGTTTTTCCAGGAAATAGGTACTACCTTCCATGAGTAACCACGGATAATTGCTTTTAAGGGTATCTCTACCGTTAGGTTAAAATGGGGAGAAATAAATGGTCTACATCCTTCAATCACTTCTCTACGATACATTTTGAATGCATTTGTGATATCGTTACATTTTATTTTAAATGCGAATCGAATTATTGTATTAACGATTCTGTTAGCTACTAATTTGACGAACGGATAATCTAAAACTCGACTCCCTTGAATAAACCGACTTCCAAATACACAGTCATTACCATGTTGAAGATTTCTCCAGTAGGCAACTAGGTCTTTGGGGGAGTCGGACCGATCTGCCATCATTATGGCAACTGCATCTCCAGTAAAATTATCTAAACCAATTCGAACAGCTCGTCCAAACCCATTATCTCCCATGTTTCGTATGCATTTAACTGAAGAAATCGATTGGTTAATTTCCTTTATTGTATCTACTGTATTGTCTGTACTTCCGTCATCTATAACTAATATTTCGAAATCAATGGAATGATCTTTTAATTCCTTACAGATTTCTGATATGCATCCTTTTAAATTATCCGCTTCGTTTTTACTAGGAATAATTATTGATAATTTATTCAAGACTTTTCGTTAATTTGTTTGCTTGGTGTTAATGCTATTTTCATAATAGTAATTTCACCTGAAAAAATGATTTCTTGGGAAATTTCTTGAGGAAATTTCTCAGAGAATGACTTAATAAACTTTTTATCTTCCATCATTGAGGAGTCATAAACACAGTAAACATTAAGTGCCTTGGAAGTTTTTAATTTTGGGATGTTAGGAAAGTTTCCAGAGGCGAAATGAGTAGCTAGCGTTCTCATTTTTGTCCTTAGAATGAGATCTCCCATATCTCCATTAGGTAAAAAGTAAACTATATCAAGTGGATTGTTAGAATCTTTTTCGATATAGTCTATTGCCTCTGAATAAGGCCCAGGTTTAAGAGCCAATTTATTTTCGGTTTCGCTAATGTATTTGGGTTCTTCGTTTGCGTATTTATGAAAGATAAGTTCAATTCTTTTACCAAGTGGCAAAGCAACAATTACTCCCAAGAGGATAATCGAATTTAGGCGAAGCTTTGTTGCATAAGAACAGACCAAAAAGGTTGGAATAGTATAGATGTACCAAAATTCAAACGTGTGTGAATTATACAGTAAATAGTTCCATTCGTATTTTGCAGCTAGTATGCCAAGACCGATAAAGGGTAAAAATAAAAAACAAATTAATGAAATTTTTTGAAAATTCTCGATACTTTGCCAACATCTCTTCAAATCGAACAAAAGTAGGATAGTAAAAATGACACCAAGCATGCCACACAATAAAACATGCTCATTCATATCGTTTTGATCGATCCATTCTAAGAAATGATAAAATTGGAGTCCGAAGTTTTTCAGATCATGAGCAATATATTTACAAGGCAACGCATAGCCCGGTGCTGCAGCAAGACTCCAAGCAAGCCAGATGCCTTTAGTGCTGTTGCCCCAATATTTCCCGAACAATGGTGCTTGAATATCGCTATCGTTTTCTCCGTAAAACTGATTAGCGGTCATTCCTGTCATAAACTGGTTTGTTTTTTCTAAACCAAAAAATGGAATCCAAAAAATGATCCCTAATAATACCATAGGTAAGCACATTCTTTTTATTTTGTCTGCTCGAAAATTTTTCATGCGAATGAAAAAAAAGCAGGCACCAATTGTTCCCGCAACAATGATTCCCGCTAATTTGATCCAAGCAAACAATCCTAGAGAAAATAGGAATAAAGAAAATACACAGAACGAACGAATGGAGAAATTAGTTTTGGAAAAATGACTAGCAATGCCCCATGCTAGAAGTATAAACCACGGAACTAATGCGAAAAGAATTATGTTGGCTGTGGCATAAATAGCAATTGATGTTCCTGCTTTTGTTCCCAGTAAGATTGCAACCAGCAACACAACAGTTTTTTCGATGTTGAATTTTTTTACGACCTGTAGCCAGCCCAAGCCCCCGCTAAGAGAGCAAATGATCAGACCAAATTGTATCGAAGATCCTAAAGAAAAGCCTAAAAAAGTCCCTGGTAGTGGGAGAAGTGCAGCTCCTGGAGGTCTAATGCTCCATGTCGACTGGTCGGCAGATAAATCAGATTTATTGGGTTCTACGAGTATGTTCGGTGCATTGACCGTTCCTTGAATCCATTGTAAGCAAGATTTAACTTGTCCCGATATATCTTCTCCGACCGAAACACCTTGATGGATGAACGGGAGTCCCGTAAGGAATGAAATTACAAAAAAGACAACCAAATTTTTGGATGCTAATACTCTCCAAAATGAAAGTATGCGTGCAGGAATTTGGAGACTTCTTATGGCATAAAAAACAAAAACAGAAATTGGTATCGCGATGGAAATAAAGACGATCTTTTCGGTTGAGTAGAGACCAAACCATGTTGGTTTTTTGCTGACTAGCAAAGCTGATTTTAGAGTAAAAAAAACTAACCACCAAACAGGTAATGAAAGAAAAAACTTTAAAGTTCGAGTAGCTGTAAGTTGCTTTTCTATTTTCTGTCGATGGTTACAAATTGCCCATTATTTAGTATCGACTTATCCGCGCCCCGCAAAGTTTTGACGACCTCTGTGCCATATTCTCCAGATGAGCGATTTGTCTCCTTGCCGGTAATAACGTCAAAAAAATGACCAATTTCTTCCAGTAAAGGCTCGTTAGAAGGAATCGAAGGAAGTACAACATCACCTCTGTTGTAGGATAGTCGATGAGAAGCAAAAGAATCTGAGTAATAAGACTGTTCCATACCTATAGATGAATCAAAGATAGTAATAGGGTGCTCGAGGTTTAAGTCATCCCATAAAGCCATTTTGTCAGATCCTATTACCGTGATTTGCCTCACTTTTCTTGGATTTAGCCAACTGGCGTGGGCGTGTGCCAGTATACCTCCATTGTACTTGAAAGTAGTGTATGAAGTATCCTCAATTTTTGAATCGAGTTTACAACTGCCTAAACAACTGACTTCACTGGGCAAGTCATCCAGTAGAAAATCAAATATTGAGATATCGTGAGATGTAAGGTCCCATACGGCATTTACATCTTTTCTAACCGGACCAAGATTAGTTCGGTGTGCTTCTAAATGAAGCACACTACCTAGTTTACCACTTTCGATGATTTCCCGAAGAGCAAGAATAGATGCATTGAAAAGAAAAACATGTCCAACAACAATAGTAAGATCTTTTTTTCCAGCTAGACGAGAAAGATCTTCACATTGTTTAACATTATTACCGAAAGGTTTCTCAACAAAGACATGTTTCCCATGTTCTAAAGCTAACCTGACCAAATATGAATGAGTTTCTACCGGTGTACATATAGCAACAGCATGGATTTCATCATCCTCGAAAATATTTTGAGGTTCTTGGGTAGTCTTTAAAAAGGGAAACTTAATGTTGAGACTTTTAATGGCTTCATCAGAAGGATCTGCAACCCTTACTAGCTCTACATCTTTTAGACGATTGATTGCACCTATGACATTTGGACCCCAGCGCCCAGCTCCAATGAGTCCAATTTTAGTTATGGATTTATCTTTACTACTACCATTCATATTTATGTATAAAGAGCATCTCCAAGTCTTTATTTTGAATTATTGTTCTCTCTTCATTGTTATAATGTAGAAATAAATAAGGAGGGAAAGAAGAATATGGATGTAGTGATTTTAGTAACACTTTACCCTTAGGTATGTTTTCAACAGATTTAGTTATAGGAGGCACCAACCATTGTGCATTAACTAATGAATATGGTGTGTGTGTGTGTCGCCTTTCAAGTTTCTGAACACATTTACCTGATAAAGAAGAAAATTCATCAAAATCATTCGAGATTTTTTGTGCATCCTCCTTAATATTTCTTGGATATACAATATTCAAAACCTTATTGTGATTCAATATTGAACAGATTAATAAAATACAAAATGAAATTAAAATTAAGCGAGATGTTGTTTGACTTTTATTTATTTTGAAAAAGACAAACAAAGGATATGAGCATGCAATACAGAGAAAAGGTACCACCATTTTTACTGTACGTCCGTACAAGACAAAATTCCCTTCTATTTGTGATAAATAAAATAATATGCTTAAAATCAGAGCTGATGTTAATACACCAAAGGATCTATGGTTTAAAATGAATATGTTAGTAAGTTTAATATAAAACAAAGATAATACAGAAAAAAACAACATGAAATAAAACAATATATTGTCAGTTTCCCACATGTAATCAAAGAAAACTTTGAGCCCAGAATTGGGATCGCCCATTTGATTTGATTGAGTTGCTAAGATAAATCCCCAAACATTTTGAAGGTAATTTAAACCCACCGAATATCCAAGTAACTGTAAGAGTAAAAGTGGAGTTAGACCACCTAGCGAGCACCAAAATGCAAGTTTCATAATGTTTATTTTTTTTCTGCATAAACAGACAATCCAAGCGGTAAAAGATAAAGGCCAGTATCCAAAATATGTTAAGGTTGAGATTCCTGCAAATAGACCACATGTAAACTGATGTGAAGTTCCTTTATTACTAAGACTTGCAAAGTAAAAACTTGTTAAAGATAAGGTAAGTGCTATGTCGTAAGGAACAAGATGCCTTGCAAAATAAAAATTTGTTGTGCTTAATAATAAGAAGAAACTTGAAAACAAAGCTTGTATTTTATGCCCACCAAAAGAGCGAACAATACTATATATTAAGATTATATTTATGGATGAAAATAAAGAATTCAAAGAGGCTGAATAACTAATTCCTATCGTTGTATTATTGAGTTCATGTGGTGGGATTGAACTATTGATGAAAAAATAGACTATAAAGTATCTAAATAACTCAAATATTGATGCAAAGAAGGTAAAAAGAGTATGTGCAGGATTATTCATTATGTAAATAATTGCATCCTTAATGTTCAAATCTGAAATAAAAGATAAAAGATGATGTCCTGATCGATATCTTAATTCATCAACTATAAAGAATTGTCCCCCCAAAAATGAAGTATAAACTCTAAGGGAAAAGCTTATCAGAAAAATTATGATCAAATAATATTTTACTGTAAATTCTTTTCTAATAACCAAAACGAATTTCAGGTGGATATCTTACTAATAGTTCCCTTTCAAATCTGTTGAAATGCATAAACTGATATGGTTTATATTGATAAGGGTGTTTTATAGTCCATTTTACATTTGATAAATTATATTTAGTGTAAAATTTAATTTCTGGATAAATCTGACTGCAATTTATGAGTAATTGATTATTTTCATTTTCTAATTTAATTATTGATTCATTTTTATGTTTTGAGAACTCCGATATCTCTTTTATTGTCTCAGCAGAGACATTAGTCCTATGCTTAACATCATTAGGAAATTTCATTTGAATAATTGGAGTAAAGTTGTAAACCCAAACAATCATTCCGAAAGAAAAAAAATAAATTTTATATTTATTAATTCTTTTTATTAAAAAAAAATGGTAAATACCACATCCACAAATTATACACAAAAAAGGTATAATTTGATTAATTGTCCTAGAGTATAAGACGGCTTTGCCAATTATATCAGATTGTAATATCAATATACAGAAGATAGAAGAACAAAAAAACAAACCTAAAAATAATGTATTTTTTGTATGATAATGAAAAATCAATTGTTTGAAAAAAATAATGGGTAAAATTAGGATTATCACAAAGAGAGATTCTGTTTCCCATAAGTATTCAAAAAAGATCTTATAACCTATCTCAAAATCTCCTTGTTGAGCTAATTGAGCATAATTTTTCCATTCCAACAAGCCGTGTAAGTAGTTTATGTTTACTATATAACCCAATAATTGTAAAACTACTAATACAGAACCGACACCGATAAAATAATTTCTAATTTTCAAAAATAATTTATTTTCATTACTTATTATAAAGAGAACTGAAAATAATACTGTTGCATAGAACAAAGCTGAGTAACCGTTGTACATTAATATTGAAAACATGCATGCAGCACCTGCTACCAAATAACTCTTATTTAAAATTAAGTATATAGATAATAAATATATTGATATAGCTAAATCGTAGGGCAATAAATGCCTTGAATATGGTATAAGGCTACAACTAGTGGCAAAACAGCAGATGATTATAATGCACAAATTTTTATTAGCCCCTATTTTTACCAATATTTTATTGATCATTATTATTGAGAATGCAAATGCGCAAGAAAGCAAAGATGTGCAAATATTTAATCCAATTCCTGACTCCATCAATATGTAAGGTTGTAAATCTCCATCAATAAAAGTTTTACAGACAAAATATCGGATACCTTGTAATATTATTGAAAAAATCTGAAACAAAGTATGATCAAAATTCGTAATAAAGATTTTCAAACCATTCAGGTATTCGTAATCAGCAATCGTTGTAAGAATGTAGTAACCATTCCAAAACCTCATTTCATCGAACCAAAACATTTGACCACCTTTAAAAGATAGTACCGATCTTACAAGAATTGAAAACAGCACTATAATGACTAGATAGTGTGTTTTCAGTAATTGTTTAATTTTTACTTTTATTATTTTTTAATCCTCAGGCTTAAAAGAAATAACGGTCTAAGAATAGACCACCAGCTCTTAAAAGGCACCATTTTTGTATTATCTTTCATATCATTATGATATCTCTTAGTTACAGCTACTTCGGACACCTTGTAACCTGCCCGACAAGTTTGGATTAGCAAATAAGGTTCCATCTCATACTGTAATAACCAGTCCTGCCAAAGATTCAGATTCGAATTATCCAAAACCTCTTTTCGAAACACCCTAAAGCCGTTAGTTGCATCGGTGATCTTTTTTCTAAACAATATTCGAAAAATTAATGAGTATACCCAAGTAAGTATAGTTCGAGATATCGTCATATTTTCCCTTTTCCCTTCTTTTAGCCATCTTGAGCCTTGAACATAATCTAATTCTTCATCAATAATTTTATCTACTGCCTTGAATAGATCGTTCGGGTCATCTTGATTGTCGCCAGCCAACACAGCCAACAAATCATAGTTATTAATTCTACCATATTCCAAACCGGTTCGAATACCTCCTCCAGCTCCTAAATTAACGGAGTGAGAAATAACTAAAGCTCCTGCTTCTTCGGCCTCGATCGCAGTGTTGTCGATGGAGCCATTATTAACCACGCATACGCAATCAACCAAATCTCTTGGAACGGATTTTACTCCATGGCCCACTTTACCTTCTTCATTCCAGCAGGGCATAGTAACCAAGAGTGAATAACCTCTATACTTTGTCCTGACGGTCATCTCATTAACTGAAGTGGATTCTATGATCTTCGTAATTGATTCTCGGCTAGAGAATTGACTGAGACTTTTCAAAGCTTTCTTAGTAAGCGTGCAGGATTGCCCGCGTAAACTCCTTTTATGCTTAAATCTTTAGTTACAACCGATCCAGCCCCAACAACACATCCAGCAACTATATGTACAGGTAAAATGGTTGAACCAGAACCAATAGAAACTTGTTCTTCTATGATGGTTGGTAACCAGTCTTTTACATCAGTGGAGGGTATACCATCTTTGAATAAATCATTCGTGAAGGTAACCCCGTGACCGATAAAGCAATGATCGCTTATTTTTACTAATGAACAAATGAAGGAGTGGGATTGAATGCGACAGTCTTTCCCAATGAAAGCATCGGATTGAATTTCCACAAAAGGACCAATAAATGACCCATCGCCAATCTTACAACCGTACAGGTTAGAAGGCTCCACGATCGTAATGTTTTCTCCAAGATTTACATTAACTAATCCAACCTTCTTGGAATTGAATGATTGTGATTGATTCATGAACTGAGCATATATTCGCAAATTTCATCCACTTCACATTCCGTTAAATTCGGATGCATCGGTAATGAGAGAAGCTCGTCTCCTTGCCTTTCTGCATGGGGAAATCTTTTTTTTGCGAAGGAATGGTCGGCAAAGCATTTGTGTTGATGAATCGGAACGGGGTAATGAATGCCTGTTGGGATTCCTTTGGATTGAAGCTTTTCTTGCAGTAAGTCTCGGTCTTTGTGTGTAATGACGAAAAGATGATGAACAGCTTCATTCTCAGGCTTTTCGTGATATAGACAAAATTCAGAATCTTTGAGTCGCTCGTAGTACCAATTTGCTGCAGTTCTTCGGTTTTTGTTCCACTGATCGAGCAATTTCAATTTTTCCGACAAAACAATTGCCTGAAGAGAGTCCAAACGACTGTTCCATCCCAATGTATCGTGATAATACTTTTTTTCCTGTCCATAATTACGAATCTTACTAACTTTTTCTGATAATTCAATATCGTTGGTTGTAACTGCACCCCCATCTCCCCATGCTCCAAGGTTTTTGGCTGGATAAAAACTAAATGCTGCGGCGTTTCCAATGCTTCCTGCTCTTTTTTCCCTGTAGAGCGCACCATGAGCCTGGGCAGCATCTTCGAGTAGACATAAACCATGCTTAGCCGCAATTTTGAGTAATTCATCCATTGGCGCAAGTCTCCCATAGAGATGAACAGCCAAAATGGCTGCAGTCCTTGGCGTAATTGCAGCAGCAACTTGTTGGGGGTCGATTTGTTGACTTTGGGGATCACAGTCGACAAGTACAGGTTTAGCCCCCGCTCGGATAATTGGCAAAGCGGTTCCAATAAAAGTGTTGGCTACAGTAATAACTTCATCTCCATTACCTATTCCAAGTCCTTCCATTGTGAAGAGCAGGGCATCGCAACCGCTCGCTACTCCAATACTCCGCTTTACTTTGCAATAGTTTGCAAATTCACTCTCAAAACCATCGACTTCGGTACCCAGAATGAATCCGCTTTTAGAAACAATATCTTTAATTTTCCTAAAGACTAAATTTTCAGAATTAGTGGGAAGATCAAGATTACAAAAATTTATCATAAAGTTAAATATTACATTTAGTTTGTGGATTTCTATTTAAAGAAACCATATTTTATAATTACAAAAAAAGCTCTAAATGCGTCTTTAAGACCAATCTTCTTGCCTTCATCATATGTTCTGCCGAAGTACGAAATTCCGACTTCGTAAATTTTGATATTTGGAATCTTGGCAATTTTAGCTGTTATTTCAGGTTCCATGCCAAACCGATCCTCGGTGAGATTAATTTTGTTTAAAGCTTCCTTCTTGAATACCTTATATCCTGTTTCCATGTCAGTTAAATTAAGATTAGTAAACATATTCGATAAAAGGGTTAGAATTCCATTAGCTACCCTATGCCAAAAGTATAGTACACGAGTTTCATTGTCAGAGCGAAACCTAGAGCCATATACAACATCTGCTTGCCCATTTATGATAGGCGCTAGCAGTTTAGGGTACTCGACAGGATCGTATTCTAGGTCGGCATCCTGTATAAGCACGATATCACCAGTGGCTTTTTTTAACCCAGTTCTAAATGCTGCCCCTTTTCCTTTATTAGATTTGTGAGCCAGGATTTTTACTTTGCCACTTTTATAGAATAGATCATTAACTTGATTTTTTGTATTATCTGAGGAAAAATCATCAACAATAATAATTTCATAATCTATATTGAGCTTATGCGCACTTATTGATTTGTTGATTGTTTTAATGATTGTTGCTTGTTCATTATAAACAGGTATTATTATAGTGAGTTTCATATCCTATAATCTTAAAATCTTTTGCTTCAGATTTCTTTTAATCTTCGATGAAATAAATCTTGTATAGGCAGTACCTAATAGTTGCCTTGCCTGTTTTTTTGTTATCGTATCATGGTTGTAGACAAGTCGATATTGATTAAAGTTATTGAATCTACTTTCAGAAACTTTCGATTGATTTTTAACATAATATGGAGTACCAGGGTAAGGCGTAAATATACTAAATTGAGCAATATCTAAGTTTAACGAACAGGCATAGTCAATGGTACCATTACAAGTTTCAAAAGTATCAGCTGGTTGAACTAATATAAACATTCCAACCGTTTTGATCTTTGCATTTAATAGTTTGTTAATGATTGTACTTTGAAAATCATTGTCTACCGAATGTCTCTTAACAGAATCTCTAATTGCATCATAAGCAGATTCTATCCCAAACTTTAATCCCTTCATTTTAGCATATTGACAAAGTTCAATGAATTCATCGTCAATGTTCCTTAAATGAAGTTCTGCACTGAATTCTAAATCTAATTTTGCATCACCTATTCTTTTTAATAAATCTTTGGATCTATTTATGTCTATCGAAAATACTGGATCCCTGAATACAATGTGAGAAGATTTATATTTGACTGAGTAAAATAATAATTTTCTTATTGTGGAATCAATAGATTCTTTTGATGTTTTAGTGCCTTGTGCGAGGGGGTAGGTACAATATTCCCTGCATGTATATGGGCAACCCCTTGTTGCTATGAAAGGAAAGTACTTTTTACCATTCCCAAGAATGAAATTCTTGGGGTTTTTAAAAAAAGGCGAATTCCATTCAATTGTAGAAAGATCGTCAGCATTACCCTTATCAATCCTCAAGAAGCGCTTATTAAGAATATCATTAAGCTGTTGATTAGAGCTTTTTAGATAATCGAATAAAAACTCATAATTACCTGATATGATGCTTATATCATTTGGAATTCTATTTTTTGCGAATTGAGCAAATGTACCACACAAAAAAAACTTTGCATTACTATAAGTAGAAATATGCTCAATAGCTTCAATTTCCGTTTCAAAGCATACTATTGAATTACAAACAAAAATTAAATCATAAGATTTAACTTTTGGTTTAACGCCTACATATGTTTTGAAATCTACCTCATAGTTCCTGACTTTGAACTCTGTAAACAATTGAACAAATGAGAGATTTGGCCAAAAGATAGTTTTTTTAATGATATATGATAAAATCTTACATAAAAAACTATTACCAAGATTATTTTCGGTGCCATAACCACCGGCAGTGTCTTTAGAAATTCTCGAGAATGAATTTTTATAAATGTCTAAGAAAAGAATCCTCATAAGCTCCAGTATCTGAAATGAAAAAGTAATCGGCAAGCAAAGCCTACAACTCCGAAGGGAAATATTATTTGTTTATCTTTAGTAATTGCTTTAATAATTAATTTAGCACCATTACAATAAGAGTCTTCAAGTAAATTGAATTTTTTTTCTTTACCTTTTCCCATCGGTGGTAAGATAACAAAAGAGTTCTTCTTGAAATTGCTGAATTTTAGATCTATAAAGCTTTTTAATTCTAAGATTTTAATGCTTTTATATGTACTACTATGGTAAAGTGGAAGCAATGAAAGACATGAGCCGGCATAAATTACTTTATTAATTCTTTTGTCGTGCGTAAGCGTGTTCATTATTTTAATTGAACACAAAGCCCATTCCATTGTTTTTTCATTTGAGAAGTCAGATGATTGCGGAGGAGTATTTGAAATTATAACATGAAAATTCTCATTATTTTCGGTTATTAAATCTTCAATCACTTTTAGAATGTTCTTAGGATCAACAGAATCTATAATTTGAAAATTTGTTTTAAGTTTGTTGTTCCTATGAGATATTAGGAAGACTTTTTCATATGAAAAAATAAAATCCATATTAATGAATTCTTTTATTAATTGAGAATTACCACCAATTATAATCAAATTTTTGATATGCATTTTATATCAGCACAGAGATAACCAATTCGGGTTTTGCTCTGCATGATCGGCAATCTCCTCCAAAATACGCTCAATTTTAGTTTTAACACTCCATTTCCACACATTTTGGGCAAGGGATGAGTCCATCACGATCCAGGGGGCATCCATCGGGCGTTCGTCTTGGGATGCAAGCACTTTATTTTGACCAAACCGATCTTCGCACCAACTGCTTAATTCCTTCAGCGAAAGAGAATTTTGAACACCACCACCAAGATTAATGATTTTGGGTGCTTCCCAGTCGGGTTCAAGCATTTGCCGGGAGAGTAGGGGAACAAGGTCCTTAGGGTGGAGTGCATCTCTCACTTGGTGACCTGTGCCATTGAAACCGATGTATTTGAGGTGCTTATTTTCGCGGAAAGAGTGAATCCAAAAAGAAAATATTCCTTGGTCCGCCTTACCAAATTGGCCGGCTCCGGCAAGCACACCGCACCGATTGATCCATACTGGGAAGTCAAAACATTCTCCGTATTCAAGAATCAAGGTTTCCGAAGCCAGCTTGGATGCTCCGTAAAGAGACAGAGGTGCACTCGTTGGAAAATCTTCTGAAATTCCAGAACCGGAAATACCAGAAACATCGCAACTGCTTAGCTCGAAGCGTTGCCCCGAAGATTCAACCGGCAAAGCCGTAAGTTCTGATGCAGAATAGACTCGGCTTGTGCTGAGCAATATCAGCCCTGCCTTATGCCTCTTGCAATATTCCAATAAGTTGATGGTGCCTATTAGATTATGCTCCATTAATTGTCTGCTTGAGGATTTGCTATCCAAACCTGCAAGCACAGATGGGTTTGCCGCACAATCGATCACCCAGTCGACTTTAGGAAGGGCATCAATGTCAGATTGAGAGCGAATATCACCGCGGATAAGGTCTATCCCAATATTCGTTAATTCTGAGATGTTTAACTCTGACCCTTTTCTTGAAAAATTATCGAGTCCAACAATTTGTAAATTGGAATGACTTTGCATTAGTATTTTCGCCATGGATGATCCTGCAAACCCGCAAACACCTGTGATAAGTATTTTCATTAATCGGAAAATTTTATTTTAGTTGAAAATCGTTTGTAAAGTCCGTTTAACGACTCATTCTCCATAGCAAATAAACATTCGTTTCTTCCTAAATAAGCATTAGGGAAGTACTTTGGATCGCCCTCAAGGATTATTGGTTGATTGGATTTCGGGTAAGTTTCTTCAATAATCAAGGAATGGTGATAATTTGTATTTTTATTCAATCCAAATGCGGCTCTTTTTGTACTCATTAGTAAAAGCATAATTGCAAGTGCTAAAGTCCATAGCATGGGAATGCTCTTTGATTTATGCTGAGGTAATTTCTGCAAAATAAAACTGATTCCATAACCAACTAGGAAGATAAGTGCAGCCTCCTTGGGAATAAAATAGCGATCAACGAAAAGGTTAAGAGAAGTGAGATGGGATAAAATCCAAAATAGTAAAGGCACTGAGAACCAAAGAAGTGATGTGATCATAATTGATCTTGAACAACCAGTTTCTTCGGTTAATTGAGTCTCAATATTTCTGTTTGAATTCTTTGTTAATAAAAGTGCTATACAGGGAATTAAGATTGTAAGAATTAGGAGCGAATCATTGTAACTAGCTAACAGATCCGACAGTTCATTTGATTTTGGCCAATTTCCAAGATGAGAACTTTGTTGGCTAAGTAGCAACAGATAAATGGGTAATGTGAAAATCCACACTGTAGAAATCGGAAATGGAATTCTGTGTACCGTAGGCTTTTTTTTATTCGAAATTAGATAAGACAGCCCGACCAACCCAGAAAATATGATTCCTAGGTAATGGACTTGGCAGAGGCAGAAGTGGGCAAGGAAGGTAAGCAATTTATTTTTTTTAGCAGTATCATAGTCTAAACTTTGCATGTATAAAACCCATGCGCCGCATGAGAAAAACATTGCGTAATGACGTGCTTCCTGTGCCTGCGAAATCAAAAGGTATGATTGAGATAATACCAAAATTGTCGCAAAAAAAGCTACGGGTGTACCAAACATTTTTCTTGTGAGCAAAAAGGAGAGCACGATTCCTATGATAATGAATACTAGACTTTGTATTCTGAGCTGTTCAATGGAAGTTGGAAAAACTAGTTGAAGACAAAAATTCAATAAAAAGTAGAGTGGGGGAGAGAAATTGATGCCCGTTAACATGGAGTTATAGAACTCTGAAAAACTGTCATGCCATACTCCGTAGTACGAGTAGCACTCATCTACCCACGGTGCTTTGAGGTTTTGTAAGTAAAGAACTGAGACTGCAAAGATTAGCAGAAATAGTGTAAGCAGGTATTTGGGCTTTAGGAGTTTAATTGAGAAAATGTTTCCAGTCGCTTAATCTTAAATCAAAGTGACCTCTTTGCTCCTCGGGAAATTCGTTTTGGTTTACAGAATCTATGATTTCAGGAAGAAGTTGGTAAAACTGCTCTGACCTGTCTCCTGGATGGAGAGACCATGCTTTCTCCGTCATAAGGTCGGCTCGCCACATATCTGATTTCTCAAGAGCGTGCTCGACCATAGCTTCCCAACAAAGCATTTTACCATTTCCAAATAACCTGCTCTTGATCGGTTCTCTCCATGACAGCCAAAGTGGTTTGAGTGGTAGTAAACTTAGAAATCTTTCCCGGTGAATTAAGTAGTGCCGACTGGTAAAGTTTTTGAATAAATAAAGTCCTCTTTTCTCATCAACCTTATAAGATGTCGTTCCTTGATGTAAGGATCCACCTTTGGTAGGTGCACCCCCTCTAGGAAGAACGCATAGAATATCTTCGTTTTCCTCCATTACCCGGATGCCTTCTTTGATCCATGAAAAACCTAGTGTTTCATGAAAAATCATATCGCAGTCCAAGTGGAGGATATAGTCGGAGTCCTTTTGATGAAACTGGTGAATTGACCCATGTACCGGATAGCCACGGAAGCAATGCGTTTCACGATGAGGTACGCCAAAATGAATACTAGACAACATTTGTACCTCTTTGAGGTCGGGCGAGAACTGATCGGTCTCGAATAGATGCCCCTCCTCTTGCAAGGCGTTTAATTTATCCAGTAGTCCAGACAAATGAGTTTTGGTTGTAGTCTTTCCCAGCACTCCTCCCGGCGTCGTTGTATCGATCACCACATGAGGTGTGACATTCGCCTTTTTTAGCATTTGCAAAAGGCTGGGCAGAGTATGGGCGATAAAGGACGCGTCCGAACGAGCGGTAAAGATGAAGGAGGAGAGAGTAGGCAAGTTGATCCGGAAGTTAGTGTATATCGTTGTCGGGGAATGTACTTCCATTCAGAAACAATGCATTGCAATAGCCAATGCCATGATTTCTGCCATAGTGCATGACATCATAGAGGCCAAAGAAAGAGAAATCTTTCTCACTGAGGTAGTCCAAAAGATCAGGGAAATATGTATGTTGTATGTCCTCCCGGCAAAAGTCGCATTCTGCGAAAATTGCTTTGATTCGGCCACTCTTGATTGTGGTATCGGCACCTTTGAGTACTTCGATTTCGTGTCCTTCGGTATCAATTTTTAAGAGACCAATCTCGTTTATTTTTTCTCTATCCACATACCAATCAATTGTTTCAACAGCAACTTCCTGCACATCTTCAGTTTTATCTGATGGTGAAGAAGTTGAAATCGAATGAGTAAGGTCTGAATCCCCCTCGTTGACGAAGGCTGTTCCAACTGAACTTCCAAGTGCAATTTCATTTACAAAGAGGCGATCTCGGTTGCCGATGTTTCGAGCTAGCTTATGAAAATTTTGTGCGACAGGTTCAAAAGAATGAATATGTGCGTTTTTGAACTTTTTGTGAAAATGCAGTGTCGTTTGACCGAGGTGAGCTCCAACGTCAAAAACGACCGTAGGATCGCCCATACCTAGGCGAAGAAGATCATTCTCTAGTGACAAGAACCATCTATATGCAGTAGCCAAATGTATTCGGTGTTTAAATTTTAGCCATTTACTCATTATTCGCAGAAATAATTTTTCAACTTACTTTTTGAGCTAAGATATTTCCTATCACAGCATTCCGACTTGATGTTTTAAGGATTTTAAAACCAAGTTCTTGTATTTTAGAGAAAATGGTTTCGGGTTTCATATCAGGGCCTAGATGATATTCCATCGCCAGATATTTACAATTATTCCATGGGCCTTTTTCTTCCATTAACTGGTGTTCGTAACCTTCGCAGTCCAACTTTAGCAAATCAACAAATTTATCATCATACCTATTTATCGCTTGTGATAAACTAGTGATTTTTATTTTGCCTGCCTCATCATGGTTTACTCTTGCAGCTGTGTCACACTCTAGATTTTTAATAAGTGTACCGCGACCACTAGACTTACCAATCGCTTCGTATATTGCACTGAATCCGAAGGTTGTTGATTGGTGGTCAAGGTGTTTCCTGACATCATGATTAGGTTCATAGGCATGGATGCACGATTGTGGGAAACAAATCCGAGCTGCCACGCTAAAAAGACCTATATTTGCACCGACATCTAAAATGTTATTAATTTGACTTGCTGGCAATGAATGAAGCCAATATTCGTCGTCTAAAATAATGTCTCTAAAAAGTTCTGATACACCCCTTTTTTTTGGTAGTGATAAAATAAACCTTTCATTACGAATTAATATTGAATTAGGAATATCAAATGTTTTGTTGCGTAAAAAAGTAATTCCTAGTTTGCGTGCTCTTAGGAAGCGTAATATGTGAGTTTTTACTTTATGTGTTAATTTAACCATCTGATTTGTTGAATAGTGAATTATAGACTATTTTAGTTTTTAGATGAGGTTTAATTATTCCCTGATTTACAAATGTAACTGCAGTGATTTGAAATAATTATAAAAAGATCTTAATTAATCACTTATATCTATGTGCCTGAAGAATAATGCCTTAACTTATTGTTGGTACCGATATTTCGAAAGCAACTTTCCATCCTAGACTGGTTAAATATACTACATGTAGATGAAAAGAAAAAATATTATTCATGATTTAGCTATGATTATGATAAATAGAACTCTAATATTTAATTTCGGTTCGTGATCATTGGCCAATTGTATTAGTGTGTGTCTTGTTCATAACGGTGAGATCAGATTACGCCATTATTCAATTAAAAAGCCCTTTACGGGTTCTTTGCTTTTGGTGCAAATCAAAAGTTTTTTCTTGGTATTAAAGATTCACAATATTTCGAAAATCTTTGAGGGTTGAATGGAATATCCTTACAAACCTCACGAATGAGATTGGAATCTTTAGCAGACACTTTGATTTCTAGTACTACAGTATTGGAATGCTTCCGGTGAAAGGTGAAGTTGGGTCTGAGCAAATTGGTTTGCTGATAAGTTTTGAGGTTTTGATCTATTGTAATTCTAACTTTGCCATCGAATGAAGCGTAATAACTCCTAAAATAAGAAACTATAGATTGAGGTTTAAGGTTCGATTGAATGATATCGACTTCTTCTTTTTTTAAAAAATTAATGAAGGTAGACCATTTTCTAGCTTTTGGATCAATTCGGTAGCTATTCTCATATAAATGTTTCCACGAATATACTCCCTGCTTTTTTTTAAGTTCTAATACCGCACTTACCTCACTCTGTGGATGTTCATACCATCTAAGACGTGTTTTGGTTCTTAAACAATTTCCCTCGATGGACTCCTCAAAAGAAGAAAAAGAGTAATTATCTAGGTAAATACTATTAATTTGACGATCTGGAAAAGATTTTCGAAAGGCAAAATGTGATATTTGGATGGCTTTTTGAATTTTGGGTAAATCGAATGACCCGAATATATCTTTAATTTCTATTCTTTTTCCAGTTATTTTAGGAATTATTGTATTCACTTTTTAGATTCGTATAGGTCACTACTTAGAAAGGATGTAGTTGGAATTTTTTTACTATTCAAAAAACCAGAACTACCTTTTTGAATTAAGGAGATCATCTTGGATTCTGATATATTTGAATCTCTAATATTAATCGTAGCTGGTCCGAAGGAGCTTTTCTTTTGAAATGCTGCAAATGCTGCTATGTTGGCATTTACTATTTCTGTATTATTGAAAACTTCAGTTGTTGACATGTCTTTTGAAACCACTCCAAAGGAAACATTTTCAATCTTGCAATTGGAAACTTTTACAAGGCTACCTTCACCAACGGAAATTGCTTTGTCTATAATGTTTAAAAATT
>Ga0209534_10002575_pt1 | contig 17827 bp, 16 predicted proteins | sample COG_07_FD_184751 | JGI IMG/M metagenome (GOLD analysis project Ga0209534, IMG submission 184751) | Pelagic Microbial community sample from North Sea - COGITO 998_met_07 (SPAdes) (version 2) | ecosystem: Environmental > Aquatic > Marine > Neritic zone/Coastal water | place: Helgoland, sampling...
GTCTTTGAAAGTAATGATTCTTCAATTTTTTCAAATAAATCTACATCCCAATCTTCCCAACGTTCAAAACCAAATTCATTACGCATCAAATTTGGAGGAATATTACAAGCAATCATAGCAGCTTCTATAAGAACTGTCCCAGAACCACACATTGGATCCATAAAGTCACTCTGTCCATCCCAACCAGACAACATTATTAACCCAGCTGCTAGCACTTCATTGATAGGAGCAATATTTGTCGCAATTTTATAACCGCGCTTGTGTAAAGATTCTCCTGAACTATCTAAAGAAACAGTGCAAAAATGACGGTCGATATGAATATCAATTTTTAAATCTGGAAATCTCAAATCTACATTTGGACGCTCCCCTGTTTGGTCTCTAAAACGATCAACAATCGCATCTTTAGTTTTTAATGATACATATTGAGAATGTGTAAACGTATCACCATTCAGTGTTGCTCCTACTGCTAAACTACCATTCGATTTCAAATAGTTTTCCCATGGAATAGCATTAATTTTTTTGTATAAATCGGTTTCATTTATAACCTTGAAACTTGATATAGGTTTAAGTATTTTAATAGCCGTACGTAAACCAATATTTGCTTTGTACATATAACCTTTATCTCCTACAAAACTAACATGTCTGACGCCAATTGTAACCGCTTGAGCACCTAGTTGTTTTAATTCTTTAGCTAAAAGTTCCTCGAAACCAAATAAGGTTTTAGCAACCATCTTAAAATTATTCTCCATCAAAATTATTTAGTACGTGCAAAAATACAGTATTTTTGTTCGAGTTATAAGTAAATAAATGACAAAAGAACATTCAAAGTGGTTTCAGTCTTGGTTTAATACATCCTATTATCATTTACTTTATAGGAATAGAGATTACAAAGAAGCTGAAGTTTTTATAAAGAATATAGTTAAGTATTTGAATCTTGATAAAGACGATTCAATATTAGATTTAGCATGTGGAAAAGGCAGGCATTCCATTTTTTTAAATTCCTTAGGTTTTAATGTCACTGGACTAGATTTGTCCAAAAACAGTATCAAGGAAGCAAAAACAAGGGAATCAAGTTCTTTGCATTTTGACGTTCATGACATGAGAAATTTATATAATACTCAATTTGAAGTGGTTTTAAATTTATTTACGAGTTTTGGGTATTTTGAAAAAGATCTGGATAATTTTAAAGTAATTCAAACCATCAAATCGAGCCTAAAACAAAATGGTATTGGTGTTATTGATTTTATGAACAGCCCACAAGTAATTGAAAATTTAATTGCTCAAAATTCGCACAAAATTGATGGAGTGACATTTAAATTAAAACGCTCCTATTCTGATGGATTTATTACTAAAGACATTGATATTTCTGATTCAGATAAAACGTATCAATTTCAAGAAAAAGTGCGTGCTTATAGTTTTCAAGATTTTGAAGTGATGCTTTCTAATGCTGGATTACATTTGTTAGAATGTTTCGGAAATTATAACCTAGAACCCCTTAATATAAAAACGTCAAAACGTTTAATTTTAATTTTTATAGCTAATGATTAGTTTTCTAGCACCTATGTTGTCAGTAGTATTTGGAGTTACAATTGTTTTGCTTTATAGTAAATCTAAACCCTTAAATCTGAAGTTATTTTTAGCATTTAGTGGAGCATTTTTATTGTCTACGACTATTTTTGAACTCCTTCCAGAAGTGTATGCGAACCTAGAAACCAAAAAAATAGGACTGTTTATTATGGGGGGTATTTTATTACAAATTCTTTTAGAGTTTTATTCCAAAGGAGCTGAGCATGGACACTTACATCAGCACGATGCTAAAACTGTATTTCCGTGGTTTTTGTTTATAAGTCTTGGTATTCATGCCTTTTTTGAAGGATTTCCCCTAAAAGATCACCACAATATTATCATAGGCGTAGTCATTCACAAAATTCCAATTGCGATTCTAATTACCACTTACCTTCTAAAGTCAAAACTACCAAAGTCAAAGATTGTTCTGTTTTTAATTATATTCACACTTATGACGCCTTTAGGCTCTATTTCTGCTGAATTATTAAGTATTTCACAAACCCTAATTTACAGCGTAAATGCCATAGTTATTGGGATGTTTCTACATATATCAACCATTATTTTATTTGAAAGCAGTGAAGGACATCATTTTAATTTGAATAAAATCTTAATGATTATTGGAGCAGTTATTTTAGCTTATTTTATATAACAACTATGTTTAGTAAAAATGAAGCTAAACTCCAAAGGCAAGAATTTTGGACCAGTTTTGGAAAATCTTTTCCGCAAGAATGGATTTTATACAATACCAATGTCAAAGGGCTTAGTTTTAAATTTCATTTTGATACAGAATCCGCTTATGTTGCATTTTGTATTGATATGGAGCTTTCTAAACAACAAATTTATTGGGATAAATTAGTATCTCATAAATCAATCTTAGAGACTGATTTTTTACCTCAAATTAAGTTTGAAGAATATTTTCAGGTTTCTGATGAAAAAGTGATTTCAGCTGCTTATGTATCTTTGGAATCTAAGGTTTCTATTCACAATAAATCTACATGGAGAACTACAATGGAATTTCTAAATGAAACCATGCTTAAATTTGAAGCATTTTATGATATATATGAAAATACGGTTAAGATTTGAGTCTTAACCGTATTACGTAGGTATAAAATAAATGAGGCAAAAAAGATTAATCTAATTTTATAAACAAAATTTTTCAAATTTATTTCTAGATCAAAATAAACACATTTATTGTGTATCACAAAGACTTAAGTAACAAACGGTCGTTCTACGTAACAAGCGGAATACATTAAAGTTTAAACGGATTTGATAGTTGTGTAAAATAATCGAATTTTATTTTTTTAGGGGGTCCATTTTTTAGAAAGCTCATATAAATTAAACTCATTAAATGATTTTTGATATTCTAATTGCTCTGTTTGGAAGAGACGCTGTAAAATATCTTCAATCAAAAAATCTTCTTCAATATTAATGGGGTCAAATGGCAGTTTTAATGACATATTAAATAAGCTAGCAGTGTTATTATACCAAAAGGCACGCCATCCACTTCTTAGGTACTTAATCAATTCAAATGCAGTTTCTCCTGTTTGACGATGTATTAATTTAATTAAAATTTGACCTTCAGTAATTGTGAATTTTTTGAGTTTTTCAGCAAATTCACCCTCTATATACTTTTGAACCATCCGTGTATATTTTTTCCGTTTTCGTTTACTACTGAGGTTGGCCATACGTTCATTTAAACTTTCTAAACGTTCTGCAGCTAATTTGGCATAAGGGTAAACCTTAATCGTTTTACGTTTTAGAATCAAATACCGCCGTCTTGATTCATTCGTGGAAAACTTTAATTTTGGCAGGATATAAATTTCATTTAGATTGATCGAATTATTTGTGATTGTATCTCCAACAATGATTAAATAATTTTCAGAAATTGTATCATTTTTTACAGGCAAGTTTTGCCCAAAAAGGAAAATAGGAAACCAAAAAAAAATACAACGTATCAACATCTAAACTAAGTTTTACTTGTGTGTTTCAAACTTACAAAATATGCCTTAATCTTTGTGTGATTATCATTCATAATTGTTATTTTTAACCAAAATTTATTTCAAAATGGCACAGAAAACAATCCTTGATAAAAACGCACTTACATTTTTAGAAGATTATCTTAACAATGCAGCACCAACAGGCTACGAATGGAACGGTCAAAAACTATGGATGGATTATTTAAAACCCTATGTAGATACCTTCATAACAGATACCTACGGTACTGCCGTTGGGGTGATCAATCCTGAGGCATCTTTTAAAGTTGTGATTGAAGGCCATGCAGATGAAATTTCTTGGTATGTTAACTATATTTCAGATGATGGACTCATTTATGTCATCCGAAATGGAGGAAGTGACCATCAAATTGCTCCTAGTAAAATCGTAAATATTCATACAAAAAACGGCATTGTAAAAGGTGTTTTTGGTTGGCCAGCAATTCATACACGAAGTTTAGCTAAAGAACAAGCGCCAAAACCTGATAATATTTTCATAGATATTGGATGTAAAACCAAAGAAGCAGTTGCAGAATTAGGCGTACATGTAGGCTGTGTGATTACATATCCTGATACGTTTCACATTCTAAACAAAGATCATTTTGTTTGTCGGGCTTTAGACAATCGAATGGGTGGTTTTATGATTGCTCAAGTTGCGCGATTACTGCATGAAAATAAAAAAAGCCTACCATTTGGATTGTATATAACTAATTCCGTACAAGAAGAAATTGGATTGCGTGGTGCAGAAATGATAACCCATACTATTCAGCCTAATGTTGCTATTGTGACAGATGTGACACATGATACCACCACACCAATGATTGAAAAAAAGACACAAGGACATTGTGAAATGGGCAAAGGTCCTGTGATAGCCTATGCCCCTGCGGTTCAACAAAAATTAAGAGATTTAATAACGGATACTGCAGAAGCAAACAAAATTCCGTTTCAACGTGCTGCTCTTTCTAGAGCAACTGGAACCGATACAGATGCCTTTGCTTATAGCAACGGAGGTGTCGCTTCAGCTCTGATTTCATTGCCATTACGTTACATGCATACGACTGTTGAAATGGTTCACCGTGAAGATGTAGAAAATGTTATTAAAATGATTTATGAAACTTTGTTAAACATTACAGACGGCGAAACATTTTCGTATTTTGACTAACTTTTAGTGGAAGAATATTTAGATATTTGGAATTCTGAAGGGCAACCGACAGGTGAAACTTGCTTGAAAGATATAGCACATCAGAATGGATTATTTCATCCTACAGTACATGTTTGGTTTTATACCCTTGCCCCTGCCCTTTTACTTCAAAAACGAAGTCTTACTAAACAGACGTTCGCTGGCTATTGGGATGTTTCTGTTGCTGGCCATGTGAGTGCAGGAGAATCTATTTTGGATGGTGCACTTCGCGAAGTAAAAGAAGAAATTGGGTTGGATATTCAAGAAATAGATTTACTTCCTATTGACATTCGGAAAAATATCAACCGTTTTGAAAACGGTGTTATAGACTGTGAATTTCAACATGTATTTTTAGTTCAATTGAAAGCCGATGTTTCTAAATTACTAATCCAAGAAAATGAAGTGGATGAAGTACGGCTTTTTACTTTTGAAGAACTCCAAAACTGCATGCATCAAATGCACCCTAATTATAACATTGTGCCAGCCGATATGAGTTATTATCAGTTTATGATGGATACGGTATTGAAATTCCTCTAATTAACATTAGTTTTGCCGAATGCAAAACCAACCTGCCCTCAAAATTGAATTTGTAGCTATCATGGCACTGCTCATGTCTTTAGTAGCATTGTCCATTGACGGTATACTCCCGGCCCTAGCTGTCATTGGAAACGACCTTGGAGTTGCGAGTACCAAAGACCACCAATTATTGATTACCATGATTTTCTTAGGTTTGGGATTTGGACAATTAATTTTTGGTCCTTTATCTGATAGTTTTGGAAGAAAACCAATTATTTATGTGGGGTTTTTAGTGTTTGCTGTAGCGAGTATTATTTGTGTAAACACCAATTCTTATGAAATATTAATTGCAGGACGTATTTTGCAAGGGATTGGTTTGGCGTCGCCTCGAACCTTAAGTATTGCCATGATTCGTGATTCTTATGAGGGCGATTATATGGCCAAAGTCATGTCTTTTATAGTCATGATTTTTATCCTTATTCCTATCATAGCTCCCACACTTGGACAATTTTTAATGCTAACGTATAATTGGCAAGCCATTTTTAATGTACAATTAGGGCTCGGCATTTTAGTCATTTTTTGGTTTTGGAAACGACAACCTGAAACTTTAGCAGTTTCGAATCGGATTCCATTTAAAAGTGCAACTTTAATTTCTGGTTTTATAGAATTTTTTAAACAGCAACAAGCCGTTGCTTTTACCTTAATTTCTGGATTTATTACAGGTTCATTTATGGTTTATTTGAGTACCAGTCAGTATATTTTTGAAGTTCAGTACGGCTTAGGAGATGACTTCCCCTTAATTTTTGCTAGTTTAGCAGTTGGTGTTGGATTTGCAACCTATTTGAATGGTGTGTTTGTGGTTAGAGTTGGTATGAAACGAATTGCACTGGTTTCATTAATATCCTACACCTTAAGCTCTTTTATCTATGTATTCATGTTTTTAAATAAAGAGAATCCTCCTTTATGGATTTTACTTATCTTTTTTGCATTACAATTTACGTCCGTAGGATTTTTATTTGGAAACCTCAGAGCCTTAGCCATGCAACCTATTGGACATATTGCTGGGGTTGGTGCTGCCATCAATGGATTTGTTTCTACAGTGATGGGTGTATTAATTGCTAGTGTAATTGGAGCCTATATGAGTGCCACAGTGTGGCCGTTGTTTTTAGGTTTTACAATATGTGGCTTTGTTTCTATGGTAATTTTTCTTCTAAATAAACCCTTAGAACGAACTATTTAATAAGCCCCAGTATCCACATCTTTAATAAATTTAATCAATCCCTCAAAATAGATTTTTTGATCGTCAAATTGTGAAAGGTGGCTTCCATTAGGACACAATAAAAAACGACCATTTTGAACTTCTTCGGAAATAAATTTCATTTGTTCGGGATCCATTGTATCATAGGTTGCTCCAATGCTCAGAGTAGGAACTGTAATTTCATGTAAATCTGCTTTTACATCCCAAAATTTTAAATTTGCATCCCCTTTGATTCCAAATTCACTTGGACCTTGCATCGTTACATATACCTCGTAATTTATATGTTTAAAACTTCTATTTAGAGGTTCTGGCCATTCCGACACAGGTAAGCGAATGATGTGCTCTGTATAATAATTATTGACCACTAAATCCATATAACGGGCATTGGTATAATCTTCTTTATCTTCATAAAACATGATTTCCTTTAACACATCTGGGTCTAATTTTGGCGCTAAAACTTCATCTGAATATTTTTGATAATCTGGAATGGAGGGTACCATATTAGAAATAATTAACCCCTTTAAATTTTCTTGGTATTTCAACGCATATTGCATTCCTAGAATACCGCCCCATGATTGTCCAAACAGATAAAAATTATCGTTGGACAATCCCAAAGCTACTCGAACTTGTTCTACTTCCTCCACAAAACGGTCTAAATCCCAAAGCGACAGATCTGTGGGCTGATCGCTATAATAAGACCCCAATTGATCGTAATAATAATATTCGATACCTTCATTAGGAAAATAACCATCAAAAGACTCGTAAATTTCATGTGTCATCCCTGGACCGCCATGTAATAATAAGACTTTCATAGTTGGATTGTTACCAACTCGTTTTGTCCACACGTTAAATTCCCCCTTGGGTGTAGATATAGGAATCATTTTAATCCCCCCTAAATATTGATCGTCTTTTTCAGAACTGTCTAAATAATCAGTATTTGAAGACGTAATAGATGTTTTAATTTCTGTTTTACAAGCAGTCAAAACAAACGTATAAATAAGGAAATACAAAAAATAAGGTTTCATAAAGGCTAAGATTTAAGTTGATATATCTGTTTAAATAGAATTTTTTATAATTGCTTCCACCACTTCCGGATTTAACAAAGTACTAATATCTCCTAAATTAGAAGTATCCTTACACGCAATTTTTCTAAGAATACGGCGCATAATTTTTCCAGAACGAGTTTTTGGAAGTCCCAATGTAAACTGAATTTTGTCAAGCTTTGCGATGGGACCAACGTGTTTACTAATAAGTTGATTGATTTCGGTTTTTAAAGAATCGCTTAAATCCTGCGGATTTTTTAAGGTTATAAATCCATACAAGGCACTGCCTTTAATATCGTGGGGATACCCAACAATTGCAGATTCCGCTATGTTAATATGTTCATTTATGGCATCTTCTATTGGAGCTGTTCCTAGGTTGTGACCTGAAACTATAATAACATCATCCACACGTCCTGTAATACGGTAGTGCCCATTCTCATCTCTTAAAGCACCATCTCCCGTAAAATATTTTTGATCATAAGCAGAAAAATAGGTCTCTTTATAGCGTTGATGATTTCCCCAGATAGTACGTGCCATAGATGGCCAAGGAAATTTTACACACAAACGCCCTTCTACTGAATTACCTTTAATTTCTTGACCATTTTCATCCATTAATGCAGGCTGAATTCCTATGAAGGGCAGCGTTGCAAACGTGGGTTTTCCCTCAAAACTATTAGGAATTGGAGAAATCATAATTCCTCCTGTTTCGGTTTGCCACCAAGTATCCACAATAGGACATTTATGTTTTCCAATATGGTTATTGTACCAATGCCATGCTTCTTCATTAATAGGTTCTCCAACAGTACCAAGAATTTTTAAGGAAGATAAATCGTATGGTTTTACAACCTCTAAACCTTCTTTGGCAAGTGCTCTAATTGCGGTAGGTGCTGTATAAAACTGGGTTACCTTATGTGTTTCGACAATGGACCAAAAACGCCCATAATCAGGATAACTAGGCACTCCTTCAAACATAAGAGTGGTAGCGCCATTTAAAAGAGGTCCATATACTATATAACTGTGTCCAGTAATCCATCCGATGTCTGCTGTACACCAATAAACATCTTCAGCTTCATATTGAAAAATATTTTTAAACGTATAAGCTGTGTAAACCATATAACCAGCTGTAGAATGAACCATTCCTTTAGGTTGACCTGTAGATCCCGATGTATATAATATGAATAATGGATCTTCTGCTTTCATGACCGTCGCTTCACAAACTTCAGACGCAGCATCTAACAACGGTTGTAACCAAAAATCTCTGCCTGAAACCATTGAAACTTCAGAATTAGTGCGTTTCACAACAAGAACAGACTCTATTCCATTACAATCTAAAAGTGCTGTATCAACAATCGATTTTAAATCAATATTTTTTGCACCACGAAAACCACCATCACTAGTAATAATCATTTTACAATCACAATCGTTGATTCGCGACGATAAAGCAGACGCAGAAAATCCTGCAAAAACTACTGAATGAATTGCTCCTATGCGTGCACATGCTAACACTGAAATTGCCAACTCAGGAATCATTGGTAAATAAATACAAACCCGATCTCCTTTTTGGATGCCTTTAGATTTTAACACATTGGAAAACCTGTTGACGCGTTTATATAAGTCATTGTACGAAATTGCTTCAGAAGGGTCTATTGGATTGTTTGGTTCAAATAAAATCGCAGTTTTATTGCCTTTATTTTCTAAATGACGGTCAATACAATTTTCTGTTATATTGAGTTCTGATCCTTGAAACCAACTGACTTTTGCAGAAGAAAAATCCCAATCAAGAACCTTATTCCAAGGACGTTTCCAAGTAAAATTTTCTTTTGCTATAGCGCCCCAAAATGCTTTAGGGTTCTGAACAGATTTTGAATAATTGTTTTGATAATCTTCTAAGCCTTTAATTTCGAATTTGATCATGACAATAAAAATTAGTTCTCTAAAGTAATACAATTAGGACAAACTTTTTATACATTTGGAAAGATTAATCAATTTGAACTAGATTAAAATGAACTTTAAAATTATACTTCAGGTTTCCTTGTTTTTTTTGATCATATTCAGTTGTTCCTCAAATAATACTACGACTAATGAATTAGAAGATACTATTGCAAATCCAGTTGATTTATCTTCCTATTTTTCTGTCGATTTTAATGCCCTGCCAAACTATGCCAATCAAGACATTCCAAATTATATCACAAAGGACAATACGCCTGCATCGAATCCAATAACAGACCAGGGTGCAATATTAGGTCGTATTTTGTTTTATGACACCAACCTATCTTCTGATAATACGGTGGCGTGTGCAAGTTGTCATGTACAAAACAAAGCTTTTGGAGATGCCAATACCGCGAGTACTGGAATTAATGGCTCTACCGCAAGACATTCAATGCGTTTGGTTAACAATCGTTTTGCCAATGGAAATGCATTTTTTTGGGATAAACGTGCAGCTACCCTAGAAATACAAACAACCCAACCCATTAAAGACCATATTGAAATGGGATTTAGTGGAGAAAACGGCGACTTGAGTTTTGATGATTTAATCTTAAAACTTGAAAATATTCCGTATTATCCTGTTTTATTCTCTAACGCTTTTGGAACAGAAACAATTACCGAGGACCGCATTCAACAAGTGCTTGCACAGTTTGTGAGAAGTATCCAATCTTTTGACAGCAAATATGATGAAGGGCGAATGTTAGTTGCTAATAATAACCAACCCTTTCCAAATTTTTCAGCTTTAGAAAATTTAGGTAAAAACCTATTTACCCAGCCCCCTGTTTTTAACAATACTGGAATGAGAATTAATGGTGGTGTTGGATGTGCTGGATGCCATCAAGCACCCGAATTTGATGTAGATCCTAATTCTCTCAACAATGGAGTTATAGGTACTATTGGTCAACTTGGAACCGATTTGACCAACACAAGAGCGCCAAGCCTTAGAGATCTAGTAAAACAAAATGGCACTACTAATGGTGGCTTTATGCATAACGGCGCTTTTGAAGAGCTAATTGGGGTTGTAAATCACTACAATGAAATTGATGCAACGGGGAATAATAACTTAGATCCTAGACTCCGACCTGGTGGAAATGCACAACAATTAAATATGACTATTGATGAAAAAAATGCATTGGTTGCTTTTATGGAAACATTAACCGGAGAGGATATTTATACCAATCCTAAATGGAGTAATCCTTTTATTGATTAATCCCCTTTTAGTTTATAATTTAACTTTGCTCATTAACCAATATAATTTTGGAATTAAAACGACTTTACTTTATTGACGCTATAAGAGCTTTTGCCATTTTGATGATGCTTCAAGGACATTTTATTGATACCTTACTTGCGATCGAACATCGTGATATCAACAACTTAGCTTTTAATACTTGGACATATTTTAGAGGGATTACTGCTCCCGTTTTTTTTACAATTTCTGGACTCATTTTTACATATTTACTTATCAGAGCTAAAGAAAATGGGACACTCCACTATCGTATGAAAAAAGGAATCATTCGTGGGTTGATGTTGATTGGTATTGGGTATGCACTACGAATCCCTATTTTTAGGTGGCTAACAGGATCGTTTGGTACCTATTTTATGGTTATCGATGTCTTGCAGATCATTGGACTCTCATTGATTCTAATTGTATGCGTGTATACTATCTGTCAAAAAAAGACCTTATTATTTTCTGTTACCATGCTCTGTTTAGGAACCATTATATTTTTAAATGAGCCTCTTTATAGAACCTTCGGAGCTGAGGGCATACCATTACTATTTGCTAATTATTTTACAAAAGTAAACGGGTCTGTATTTACCATTCTTCCGTGGTTTGGATACATGGCTTATGGTGCTTTTATTGCAACTCTATTCTATGGTTACTTGTTGCATCCGCGATTCAAAACTGCTATTGTTACAGGTTTTTTTACCGTGGGTTTGGCATTGATTTACGGATCTTCTTCCCTATTACATTGGCTTACGACAATCACCAATATCACACTATTTTTTGAAGTTGCTAATTATAATTATTTATTTGTCAGACTTGGAAATGTATTGATACTTTTCGGGGTATTTTATGCCTTAGAATCCTACTTAAAACACCCTGTAGTTCTGAAAATTGGACAAAAAACACTTTCTATTTATGTAGTTCACTTCGTTCTTCTTTATGGAAGTTTCACAGGAATGGGACTCAATAGAATATTAGGAAAAAACTTAACTCCTCTTGAAGCCATAATAGGTGCCCTGAGTTTTTTAGTAGTCGTAAGTTTGATTTCAATTTATATCATCAAAGCAAATACACAAGTGTATGGGTTTTTTAGACAAAAAGCTTATGTACTAAAAACACTTATAAAGTCTTTAAATAATTAAGAACATTGGTTTCAATTCGCGTTTGTATATCTGATACATCAGCTTTTATAAAGGTTTCACCCGTAATATTCTCGTACAATTCAATATAACGTTCGCTAACGGTTTCAATGTAATCATCACTCATGACAGGGACTGTTTGACCATCTAGTCCTTGAAAGTCATTACTAATCAACCACTGTCGCACAAACTCTTTGGAAAGTTGTTTTTGAGGCTCGTTGTTATCTTGACGAGCTTCATACCCATCAGCATAAAAATAGCGTGAAGAGTCTGGTGTGTGAATTTCATCGATCAATACAATTTTTCCTTCTTTAGTTTTACCAAATTCATACTTAGTATCTACCAAAATCAGACCTCTTGATGCAGCGATTTCAGAACCTCTTTCAAAAAGTTTTCGAGTATAGTCTTCTAAAACGATATAATCGTTTTCTGAAACAATTCCACGTTTCAAAATATCTTCTCGAGAAATATCTTCATCATGATCGCCCATTTCAGCTTTGGTTGCAGGAGTTATAATGGGTACTGGAAACGCATCGTTTTCTTTTAATCCTTCTGGCATGGGCACGCCACAAAGCAAGCGTTTTCCATCAGAATATTCGCGTGCTGCGTGACCTGACATATACCCTCTTATAACCATTTCTACCTTGAAGGGGTCACAAGAATGTCCGACAGCAACATTTGGATCGGGAGTTGCCATTAACCAATTTGGTACAATATCAGCCGTAGCAGCCATCATTTTAGTGGCAATTTGATTTAGTATTTGACCTTTATAAGGAATGCCTTTGGGCATTACGACATCAAAAGCCGACAGGCGATCGGTAGCTACCATTACTAAAAGATCTTTATTTATGTTATAGACTTCTCTAACTTTTCCTTTATAAAGATTTGTTTGCCTTGGGAATTCAAAATTTGTATCGGTAATAGTTTGACTCATGTGATTGTTTTAATCTCTGTTTTCTATGTGTTTGTAAGCTTCTATTACTTTCTTAACCAATTTATGACGGATGACATCTTTATCATCTAAAAATATCATACCCACTCCTTCAATATCTTTTAAAATTAAAAGCGCTTCTTTAAGACCAGAAATGGTTCGTCTTGGTAAATCAATTTGACCTGGATCCCCTGTTAAAAGAAATTTAGCATCTTTTCCCATGCGCGTCAAAAACATCTTCATTTGAGCATGAGTAGTGTTTTGACCTTCATCTAGAATTACAAAAGCATGGTCCAAAGTACGTCCTCTCATAAATGCCAAAGGCGCAATTTGGATGGTGCCATTTTCGATATAATTATCTAATTTTTCAGCGGGGATCATATCTCTTAAAGCGTCGTACAAGGGTTGCATATATGGATCCAGTTTTTCTTTTAAATCACCTGGTAAAAACCCAAGATTCTCACCTGCTTCTACAGCTGGACGGGTCAAAATAATTCTTTTGACTTCTTTATTTTTAAGAGCTCGAACAGCCAAAGCAACCCCTGTATAGGTTTTACCAGTCCCAGCAGGACCAATAGCAAAGACCATGTCATTTTTGTGTACGCTATCAACTAACTTGCGTTGATTGGCAGTCTGAGCTTTTATCAAACGTCCGTTGACTCCGTGTACAATAACTTCCCCACTTTTAGAAGACGAATCATAATCGGCTTTAGAATCGCTTGTAAGCACACGCTCAATCATGTTTTCATCTAATTTATTGAATTTCTGAAAATGACTCAACAGCATTTCAATGCGTTTGTCAAATTCAGTGAGTAAATCTTTGTCGCCAAAAGCAGTGATTTTTGTACCTCTAGCTACAATTTTGAGCTTTGGAAAATACCTCTTTAAAAGTTCGATGTTTTTATTTTGAGCACCAAAAAACTCTTTTGGTGTAATATCCGTTAATTCAATAATTAGTTCATTCAAAGGGTTCTTAAATTTAGTCAATTTGTGATTCTATTCGATGTTATAAATGTACTCACAATTTAGTATAATTTTTAAGACTGTTAATAAAAATTTACAACAAAAATTGTGTAGGTTTGTATATCTTAAACAGTCAAGTTTTTAGAGCTTTTTTAAACTAAATAATACGTTGTGCCAATGGCCATCATTACATTAACAACCGATTTTGGAACAAAAGATCATTTTGCAGCTGCTGTAAAAGGTGCCTTGCTATCCGAAATTGAGGAAGCTAAAGTAGTCGATATTTCACACAACATTGCTCCGTTTAGTATTTTAGAAGCGGCGTATGTAATACAAAATGCTTTTGAAAGTTTTCCTGTTGGAAGTATTCATATCATTGGAGTGGACTCCGAAATTAGTGAAGAAAACAAACATATTGTAGTACAGCTTAATGACCATTATTTTATTTGTGCTAATAATGGAATCATGAGTATGATTTGTTCTGAAATCAATCCACAAAAAATTGTAGAAATAAACATTCATGATAAAATTTCAACCAGTTTTCCTGTTTTAGATGTGTTTGTCAAAGTTGCAGCCCACATTGCACGTGGTGGTACTTTAGAAGTTGTTGGAAAAATTATTACAGAAATTAAACCTATTAAAAATATTGTTCCTATTGTGAAAGATGATGGAGCTCAAATGATTGGAAATGTGATTTATGTAGATCATTATGGCAACGTGATTACCAACATCAAAAAGCGCTTTTTTGAATCGGTACAAAAAGGGCGTCGGTTTGAGATTTCGGCACGGAATCACAAATTCAAACGGATTTATGACCACTACAGCGATATTGTTGATTTCAACATTGCGAGTGAATTACGCAACGATGAAGGTCAAGGACTTGTTGTTTTTAATTCTTCAAGCTATCTAGAAATAGCGGTTTATCGAAGTAATTTAGCTACTGTCGGTAGTGCTTCTTCTCTGTTGGGGTTGGATATGATGGATACTATCACAATTAATTTTTTCAAAGATTAAGATGAAAAATAGACCGTTCAAAGGTTGAAAAAACTATCAACCTAATGTTAATAAGTTTCTTTTAATAATAAGCATCAAAAAGATATATTTGTAGGAGCCCTTTTATTAAATTTATAATTCACATCACAGATGAAATTTATAGTTTCCAGTACGTATTTATTAAAACAACTTCAAGTCTTAGGAGGCGTAATTAACAATTCTAATACCTTGCCTATTTTAGATAATTTCTTATTTGAATTAGAACATTCAAAACTAACGGTATCTGCCAGTGATTTAGAAACCACTATGGCATCCACCTTGGAAGTTGAAAGTGATAGCGAAGGCAGTGTAGCTATTCCTGCTAAACTCTTGTTAGAAACCCTTAAAACATTTCCAGAGCAACCCCTAACTTTTGTTATTGAAGAAAATAACACGATTGAAATTAGTTCAAATCATGGAAAGTATGCGTTGGCCTATGCAAGTGCAGACGAGTTTCCAAAAGCTATTTCTTTGGACAGCCCAAGCACCACCGTTATTGGAGCTGATATATTAGCTACTGCTATTTCAAAAACAATTTTTGCGGCTGGAAATGATGATTTACGTCCGGTTATGAGTGGTGTATTTTTTCAGTTTTCAACAGAAAGTTTAACTTTTGTAGCTACTGATGCACACAAGCTAGTTAAATATTCTCGTACCGATGTAACTGCCAATGAAACAGCTGAATTTATCATGCCCAAAAAACCTTTGAATTTATTGAAAGGGATATTGGCTGGTAGCGATGACGATGTTACTGTTGAATACAACGACTCTAATGCTAAGTTTTCGTTTGAAAATTCAGTATTAATCTGTCGATTGATTGATGGTAAATATCCAAACTATGAAGCGGTGATTCCAAAGGAAAACCCAAACCACCTGACCATCAGTCGCAATCAATTTTTAAATTCTGTTAGACGAGTGTCTATATTCTCAAACAAAACAACCCATCAAATTCGTTTAAAAATTGCGGGAGCAGAACTGAATATTTCTGCAGAAGATATCGATTACAGCAACAAAGCTGAAGAACGTTTGACTTGTGATTACCAAGGCGATGATATGCAAATTGGGTTCAACTCTCGTTTTTTATCTGAAATGCTAAGCAACCTTAATGCGGATGATATCCAACTGGAAATGAGCATGCCCAACCGAGCAGGCATCCTCACTCCTATTGATGGATTGGACGAAGGCGAAACAGTAACCATGCTGGTAATGCCTGTGATGCTAAATAGTTAATATCTAATTTTTTCATACATAATAAAAAAGCATTCCGACGGGAATGCTTTTTTTATTATATTTATTCAGTCGTAAAACAGATCAAAATGACTTATAGAAAAGCAACCTCTAATGATGTAGAACATTTGTCTGAATTGTTTAATGCATACAGAATGTTTTATCAAAAAGCGAGTGCTATTCAAAGTGCGAAAACATTTTTGGAAGACCGCATTTCTAATAAAGACTCTGAAATTTTTGTAGCCCAGAATACCACTAATAAACTCGTAGGATTTGTACAATTATATCCTCTTTTTTCGTCGACTCGAATGAAGAAGTTTTGGTTGTTAAACGATTTATTTGTGCATCCAGAGTTTCGAGGCAACAGTATTTCGATTGGACTGATCCAAAAAGCAAAAGATCTTGTTTTGGAATCCAAAGCATGTGGAATGTATTTAGAAACCGAAAAATCTAATTTGATTGGAAATGCATTGTACCCAAAAACAGGGTTTGAACTAAATAAAAGCGTTAATTTTTATGAGTGGAATGTGCAGTAACAATGAGTTTAGAATACTTTTATTTTTGATAAGCGATACATAAAACTAATGACCCTATGAAAACAAAAATACTTTCTAGCTGTTAACTGTCCATGTAATCAAAAACGTCATTGTCTTACTACCCATACATTTTTGCACGCAACTCTTTGATCTTAGCATCTTGCATATACTCATCAAAGGTCGTATAACGGTCAATTACACCTTTAGGGGTTAATTCTATGACTCTATTGGCAACGGTTTGTGCAAACTCATGATCGTGCGTGGTAAATAATACTGTTCCTTTAAAGTTTTTTAAAGAATTATTAAAGGCTGTAATACTTTCTAAATCTAAGTGGTTGGTTGGTTCATCGAGCATTAATACATTGGCACGCATCATCATCATACGAGATAGCATACAGCGAACTTTCTCCCCACCAGATAAGACATTGGATTGTTTAAGTGCTTCTTCTCCACTAAAAATCATTTTACCTAAAAATCCACGAATGTGCACTTCTTCACGTTCTTCTTCTGTTTTTGCCCACTGTCGTAACCAGTCTACCAAATTCATAGCTTTATTAAAAAAACTGCTATTATCTAAAGGCAAGTAGGATTGAGTAGTTGTAACACCCCATTGGAATTTCCCACTTTTAGCCTCCAAATTTCCTTTTACAATATCATAAAATGCGGAAGTAGCCCTAGAATCTTTAGAATATACCACCACTTTATCTCCTTTATTTAAGTTTAAATCAACATTATGAAATAATGTTTCTCCTTCGAGATCATAGGCTAATTTATCAACATTTAAAATTTGGTCTCCAGCCTCGCGATCACGTTCAAAAATAATGGCAGGATAACGTCTACTTGAAGGACGAATGTCAGTGACATCTAATTTATCAATCATTTTCTTACGACTTGTAGCTTGTTTGGACTTGGCAACATTAGCAGAAAAACGACGAATAAATTCTTCTAATTCTTTCTTTTTATCTTCTGATTTTTTGTTTTGTTGAGCACGTTGTTTAGCAGCTAGTTGTGAAGACTCATACCAAAAGGTATAATTTCCTGAAAAGTGATTGATTTTATTGAAATCGATATCTGAAATATGCGTACATACGGCATCCAAAAAGTGACGGTCATGAGATACGACTATTACACAATTGTCATAATTGGCTAAAAAATGTTCTAACCACGAAATGGTTTCATAATCCAAATCATTGGTAGGTTCATCCATAATCAATACATCTGGAGATCCAAACAA
>Ga0209534_10002602_pt1 | contig 17740 bp, 15 predicted proteins | sample COG_07_FD_184751 | JGI IMG/M metagenome (GOLD analysis project Ga0209534, IMG submission 184751) | Pelagic Microbial community sample from North Sea - COGITO 998_met_07 (SPAdes) (version 2) | ecosystem: Environmental > Aquatic > Marine > Neritic zone/Coastal water | place: Helgoland, sampling...
AAAAGTACCGGACTCCAAAATCGGAGGAGGTCGGAACTTTTAGTACTTTGCATTTTTCAGAATTCGGACCCCTATAAAATCTCGCCACACACACAATTTTTGTGTGTTGACTCAAAAGTGAATTTTTCAGCCTGTACAGGCTAAAAAATAAAAAATAATTTAATCAGATTTAATAAAAAAATAATTACATTTAATGATTTTCATTAAATTATATTTAAAGAAGTATTTATATACTAGAAAGATGAATTTTAAATGTAATTATTGTAATAAAATTTTAGCATCTCAATCGAGTTTAAATGTTCACTTGAAAAGAGCAAAATATTGTATTAACAAAAGATCTGAAAAAAATACAAATTTTGAGTGTAATGGTTGTGATAAAAAATATACTTCTAAACAAAATTTGAATATACATATGGAAAATTGTGTTATGTATCAAATTAAATTAACTAAGGAAAATTATATCAAAGAAATAAATTTTTTAAACAAAAAACTGGAAGAAAAAGATATTCAGTTAGAAGAGCAAAAAAATCAATATGAGATAAAGATACAGCAGTTACAGGATAAATTGGAGAATATAGCTATAAAAGCGATACAGCGACCGACAACGACTAATATGAATAAGACCCAGATAAATAATTTCATTCAAAAGATGGAGCCGTTAACAGCAGAGCATATGTTGGAGCATTCGCAAAATTTGACTCTGGAGCATATTCAGAAGGGAGCGTCGGGATATGCGGAGTATGCTTTGGAGTATCCGTTGAAGGATAGAATAGCGTGTGTGGATTATTCAAGGAGAAAGATGAAGTTTAAGGATAAGGATGGGAATTTGATAACAGACCCAGAGATGGTGAAGTTGGCACCTATGTTTTTTAATAGTATAAAGAATAAGAGTAGTGAGATAGTGTATAGTCAGAATGATCCTAATATGGATTCGGTTATGTTTGAGGAGGTAGCAAAGCTGTTTAATACGAATACTGATGTGAAAAATGGAGCAAGTGGGATAAAGTCAGAATTTTATCACGATTTTATAAAGCACGTGTGTTCAGGGAGTGTAGTGGAATGATGTATTTTTAAATATTTTATTTAAAAATTCTAGGTTAGAAATTAAGAATACGTCTCTTGTGTTTCCAGCCCTAGACTCCCTATCCCCTCCTAGACCCCTAGATCCCCTAGACAGGTTAATACTGCTTCACCGGCATGAATAACACCCCAGACACTCTAGACCGGTTAATACTGCTTCACCGGCATGAATAACACCCTAGACACTCTAGACCGGTTAATAATAGCTTCTACACAATCTGTATGAATCACATCCCTCCTAGACACTCTAGACCGGTTAATAATAGCTTCTACACAATCTGTATGAATCACATCCCTCCTAGACACTCTAGACCGGTTAATACTGCTTCACCGGCATGAATAACACCCCAGACACTCTAGACCGGTTAATAATAGCTTCTACACAATCTGTATGAATAACACCCCAGACACTCTAGACCGGTTAATAATAGCTTCTACACAATCTGTATGAATCACATCCCTCCTAGACACTCTAGACCGGTTAATAATAGCTTCTACACAATCTGTATGAATCATAGCCCCTCCTAGATTTACATTTTTTCAGAATTCGGACCGCTATAAAATCCCGCCACACACAAAATTGTGTGTTGTGTTGTGTTGAAAAGTGAATTGTACTTGTTAAAAGTATTTAAACGCGACTAGTATAATGCGTAAATGAGTAAACCTATTGTTGAAATTAGAGAGTTGGATCCATCGATCATTCCTCCTTTGACAGAACACATAAACGATCCTGAATATAATGGTGGTAGCAAGCTTGTTGTGGTTGGAAAACCAGGCACGGGTAAATCAACACTTATTAAGGGTCTTCTTTACTCTATGAAACACATTTTTCCTGTCGGTATTGCTATGAGTGGTTCAGAAGATACCAATCATGCTTTCGCCGAAATCATGCCCAGTACATTCGTGTACAACGACTATGATGAAGAAAAGATCAAAGACTTCGTCAAAAGACAAAAGCTGGCTCGTCACCATCTTCCTAATCCGTGGGCGTTTATGATTCTCGATGATTGTACTGACGATCCCAAGGTCTTTAATAAGCCTCTTCAGAACGCTCTTTACAAGAAGGGTCGTCATTGGAAGATGCTTTATCTTCTATCTTTGCAGTACGCCATGGACATTAAGCCACAAATTCGTACCAATATTGACGGTATCTTCCTTCTTCGTGAGCCTATTGAGAGTAATCGAGAGAAATTGTACCGCAACTACGCTTCAATAATTCCTACATATGAGTTGTTTTGTGATCTTATGGACCAGCTTACTGAAGATTTTCACGCTATTTACATCCACAATGCAACCAAGAGTAATCGTTGGCAAGACTGTGTCTTTTACTGGAAAGCACCTTTGGTCCCTAGTGGTTGGAAGGTCGGGTGTCCTGAATATTGGGAATTCCACAATGACAGGTATAATTTAGAGTATGTTGATCCTATTGGATTTTAAAATCGTTGTGTCTTTCTAATGTTATTTTACAATGTAAAATAAGATTTATTCGTTGTTGACTATTTTATTTGTATATCTCAGCCTGCTGCAGCCGTAATCCCGATATTTATATTTTACTGTCTCCGGTTTCACGTCTATACTATACCATTTTGCAAAATTTTAGATATTCGTTCTTAAAGATAAAATGGCTAGTCTATTGATTGATTTTGATAACATTGTAAAACCAAACAAGTTAGCGTTGTTAGAAAGTCGTGTTCAACCTATTCCCGAGACCATGTCCAGTCTTGGTTTAGTGTTAGCAATTAGTCAACAACAATACAAAGCGTTGGAATACATACCCAAAGGAAAAGGAAGAGTAGATTACATCAATTCTCCAGAGTTCGTTAAAAGCATTACAGGGCACGCGTATTTGATTTACGACAAGAAAAAACGAGTATGTGAAATCATGGGTATTGAGGGAGCTATTTTAGCTCAAATAATTCAAAATGCTTTATCCAGTATTCCGAACGATGTCACCTTGTGGGTCGGTATTGTGCTAGAGGATCAGAATCTAGATGTTTTGATAGAGGATTACATAGCAGCCGGTTTCCATGATCCGTACATATGCAAAGCAAGTCCTCTTGGTTTTGCGTTTAACGGATATGGCTTGTGTATGTTTCGACAGAACGATATTGTCGATAAGAATGTTACAAACGATGTTACAAACGATGTTACAAACGAAGTTAAGTATGTGTTAACACAATTCATAGCCGATCAAAAGGGAATTTGCACGTTAAAAGCACGTTTGAGTGATCAGGCTATTAAGTATCTACAACAGGTCTCTAAAATTGGTTCTACTATTAACAATGATGGTGTTATTACACAAAAGGAGTTAGCTGGTAAATTATTAGCAGGAAAACTAGACTCTGATCTGACTTATAGTTTGGATGTAGACAGAAGTAGTGTTGTATCTGGTGATGAAGAAGGTGTTGAAATAATTGGTGGACTTTACAACTTTCATTCCCATCCTCAGGAGGCGTACAGTCGTCACAACGTAAAACTGGGTTGGCCTTCCGCTCAGGATTATGTAGGGTTTCTCGGATCATCTATTAAACACGATACCATTCTACATCTAGTAGTGAGTCTAGAGGGGTTTTATGTCATCTCCTTATCTGAATACTGGGTAAAAAAGAAGGAAAAGATTGATAAGAACGTGGTCTCGTTTATTTTGGAGAAATACGACTATACATACAAACCAGGGAAAACATCCACTTTGTATGCACGTGCAGTAAATGGAATTAGTTACGACGGTTTCCCTCTTTTCTTGGTTCAATTTATTCCCTGGTACGAAGCAAATGCTAGTTTCGTAGTTCCTTTCCACAAGAACGGAGTAAACTGCTTCGCTAGACAGAGCACGGCGGAGAAATATACACAATGGACGATATTTAACGGCTTCTCTAGATATTACTAATTATTGCTTCTGTTGGTCAGGGTTACACCTTTGTAAATTTAAAACACCGACTTTATTTTTGTTATACTTATCTACCTAAAACTCATTAGACTTCTTGGATGACACTGAAATATTTCACACGTTTGTGCTTGGTTATTATTTTTATCTAAAAATAATACTGAACTGCGGAAATTTTATAATGTAATTTTCCTAACATCATTCAAGAAGGAGTCCTTCCAACTAGGTTTTGGTTTTTGAAGAGCATCCAATAGTATTTCTATACTTTTGGTAATATTTTTATATTTAAATATTCTGTTTTTATTCCAACAAACTTGAAACGGTAGATTATTTATATTTGGTGTTAATTTAGACAAGCCTTTAACTGAATTAACTATAATATCTTTACAATTTTCTTTATTTACAACAACAAAATAGTAGTCTTTTTTATTATTGTAGTTATATTCCTTTTTATTAAGTTTTTCTATTAAGATTTTACTCATTCTACCATTTTGATATTTTTTATATAAATCAAGTGGTTCATCTGTGTAAGAATATACACATATTGCAAGATTTCCAGTATTATCACTTGTTAATGTTGTTGTAGACTTTATGTTTACAGGTAACAAACCATACTGAAAATCAAGAACAAGTATATCATACCACAATCTTGCTTTTGGTTTATAGATTCTATTGGGTAATTCCTCTGATAGAATTCGTATAATTTCATATTCGTCTATACAACTATTTATCCTACCATCATTTATTGTTTCACATATCTTAATTGTCCGTTCTTGTAATATTTTTTTTATCGTAAGTAAGCTATTCGGTAAATGTTTTCTGCGATATATTTTTCCATTCAATAATGCTGAAAATAGACTGATTGTTCTTTCCATTGTTATGAGATGTTGTATATATATATATATTAATTCATTTCAATTTTATTTTTTAAAAATACTTATAATATAAATTCCACCACACAAAAGCGAAGACTATAAATAATTATCGGGTATATATGAATTGCTGATCTGTCTATGTCCTATTTTGAACCTTCCAGAAAACATAAAGTTACTTTTAAACTCATCACTATTCAAATAAGATAATATCTTATCAAGATTTTCGGATTTTTTTGGAATAATAATTATTAATCCACCTCCAAAATAATTGACTTTTCCTTTAAACGCAATATTTTTACGTCTTGTTAAATTATAAATATATATACATTCTTTTCCGAAATTTTCTTTAATAGTTTTAATATTTCTTGGAGCACCCCATTCAAACCAATTTTTTTCATTAAATTTTTTTATTTTTCTACTCATTAATTCATCCTTGTAACTCAATAAATATTTATTAATTTTTTCATTAGTTGAAGGGAACTCTTCAATAAATATATATTTATCTAGTTTATTTTCACCATTTAATAATTCTATATTTCCATGTTCTTTATTTTTATAAACACTCTCTTTACCTGTAACAAGTCCTACATAAATATCAAAACAATCTTTAAATGAAACATTATTTATATTATTATTTTTGTTAAAAGTAATTAACCCATTATTATTAATAATATAAAGTAGTTCATTATTATATACTACTTGTTTTTTTAATTTATTGTTCTTACAATACCTAAAAACTATAACATCAACACAAGCATTTTCAAATAATTTTTCGTTATGTGGATGATAAATATGAGTAAATGTTCCGTGTGAAATCATATTGTTTAACAATTTTGAAGCACATGTTAATTTGAAGAAATCTGATGGGATAATAAATATTAATTCACCATTATTTTCAAGTAGGTTATAACATTTTTCAATAAAATCTATATATAAATTACCGGTTGTTGTTCTTACAAAAGGTGGATTACCTATTATTGTTTTATATTTTTTTTTAATATCTACTTCTATAAAGTCTCCATAAATGACATTTTTGGGAATATCATCTAACATTTTAATTTTAGTGTCAATCTCATACATATCAAATTGTATTTGAATATTATTATTATATATAATTTGAATTAAATCGCCTTGACCAACAGAAGGTTCTAAAATAACATCGGGGTTATTCATTACCAATTCCAAAACTTTATTTTTAAGACCATAATCTTTAGTAAAATACTGTCCCAAATCACGTGTTGTTTTCATATTGTTATTTAAATAAGAATTCTTTTTATTTAAATTCAATTTTTTATATCTATTATAAATGTAAATAATATTCTCAGTTAGATAATAAATGCATGAATCCAAATTGAAAGAAACAAAATCTTCTGTGGTAAAACAGCTTTATCAGATAATGTATGACGTACATCAAATTTTTGTCAATAATGGTATCAAATATTCCGCGGATGGTGGAACACTTTTGGGTGCCGTTAGACATCAGGGAATAATCCCGTGGGATGATGATTTGGATATATTAATTCTAAGTAAAGATATTCGTAAGTTTTTGTCCTTAGAAAAGGATTTCAAGAAGTGTGGATATTCTATCTGCAAAGTTTGGTTCGGATACAAAATTTTTCCCACTCGTAGAAAGAAGGTCAAGGTGGATGGTAAAGAACAGTGTTATTCCTTTCCATTCGTAGATGTCTTACCCTACAAGAAGTTTCCGGATGGAAACTATCGACTTTCTTTGAAAGCTGCCCGCGAAGCATGGCCTAAGGAGGTATGGTCTGAAAAGGATTTGTTCCCTCTTGGCGAATACCAGTTTGGTGACTTTGATATTCTTGGTCCCAACAATTACAAGAATTACTTCAACAATTATTACGGAAAGGATTGGAATCGTATTGCTTACCGTGAGTACGATCACGAGATTGAGGAAGAAGTAGAACGCGTGAAGGTTAATCTAACAGATTCTATGCGTAAGCCAGCCGAACCGTATGATCAAATCAAGAGTCGTCCGTGTGTGAAGGCATGTCTTGGTGGTTCTCCTAAGAAAAGTACACCCGCGAAAAGTGATTATTGGATGAAGAAGAGTACAAAGAACTGTTCTCGTGCTGGTGGTTGCTACAACAATTTTGACGTTAAGATGGGTGTATATACAGTAAATTGTTCTATGCACAAGAAACGTTACGATAAGTTCAAGAAATACGCAGACAAAGCCGGTGTAAAAGCATGCCGTGTTCCTTGTGTGCTTGGTAAACGTTTTGATCAGCATCTGATGTGTAAAATGATAAAGGATAAGTTAGTAAGCCCCAAAGCGGATATGACTACTATCGAAGTCTCTATCAACATGTCACACTACAATTGTTGGAAGAAGTTGATAAACTCTTGTGAGGATTACGCTCTGATTCTTGAGGATGACGTAGAATTGAAGCCGGACTTTATCAAAAAGGTCAACTTAATTATGGATAAGCTCCGACAGAAGGGTTTGGAAGACTTTTCCGTTCTCCATCTTTGGAATGGTAATTGGGCCAATACTGCTACCAATCACAAGACCATTATGAAAGTTGATCGAGATATTACTATCGTCAAAGAGACTGAAGATTACAATGCCGGAGCAGCTGCGTACATTATGTCTCGTGGCTACGCGGAATTCTTGATGAAGCGCTTCTTCCCTATTAAGATACCTCAGGATATTATGATGGGAGAATACTACACACAGGGGAATCATCTGTCTCTGAAGATGAAGTATCGTGAGAAAGACGAATGTTATCTTTCTCCTCTACTTTATATGGAATGTGATGGTCCTGGAGGAACAGGAACACAGACGACACAAGAACATAGTGCTCCAACCATTGTGGAACGTTGGACTTGTAAGAAGTGTAATATATAATTAGAATTTGTATGTTATTTTGTATGTTATTTTATATGCTATAGTACATATAAAACTTAAACACAGTCTTTCTGACGATAAATGGAAGACCTTAATTTTGAAGATCTTGATAACTATTTACTCAATCAAAATGGAAAGATCATACATCAGATCTGGTTCGGTACTATTCCTGATAAAAGAGCAGCTCGAAAAGCGTTCGAGGGTTTAAGAAAATACCGAGATAGCTGGTTGCTGAATAACCCGACCTGGACCTATGTATGTTGGAACTTGGACAAATGCAAGGCTTTGGTCAAGAACCATTACGCTCAACATCAAGAGATGTACGATAAGTATCCACATCAAATACAACGTTGTGATACAGTGAGATACTTTATTTTACATCGTTATGGTGGATTATATGCAGATATGGACTACTATTGTAACTGTCCATGGGATGAAGTGCTCTTAAAGTATACAAACGATATCTATTTGGTGGAAACACCTAATAAGATGAGTTCTGAAACTCATGTATCTAATTCGTTGATGTATTCACGTCCTCGACATATCTTTTGGAGTAAGTTATTCATAGAACTAGAGAAAAATCAGACCGTCCCGATGTATTATGGTAGACATATTACAATTATGTTTACTACCGGTCCTGGTATTCTAAATCGTGTCTACAATAGATATAGATTCAAATACCGGTTGGATAATTATCCACACAAGCTCTTCCATCCTTATGGATTGAATACTGACATAATTTCTCTGAAAAACAAACCACATATTTATGCTATGCATATCGGAAAAGGTTCGTGGGAGTCCAGTGATAGCAAATGGTTGATATTTATTTATCAAGAGTATGGTATTATCTTGTTCATCATTTTAGTTTTAGTATTACCCAGCGTGTTGTATAATATCTTAAGACATAAAGTAAAGTAAAATAAATGCATCTATGTCGTTACTTAATAACGTGGTTTGTGATTATTGTTATCACAATTTTTCTTCCAATACAGTTCCAATATAAAATGATACTGCTTCTAATCTATACAGTCATTCTACACAGATTGCTACGTATCTTATATTATGCTTGTACTCATGTTCCTAGAATTTTAGCTGGAAATAAGTATTCATATCTTCCGATGGTAAGTAATATCTTCAGTAATTGTTTCACCTTACGTCATAACTTCAAAACAATTCCGTTGCATCCAACTATTTTCCTATCTACTTATCCTACAACTGTGTTAGAATACACTATCCCCCGTTTGATACCGACCAGATTATGTTTTTTGACTTCTCGGCGTGCCGAGAATGTATTAAAACTTGTATATGATCCGGAGGAGTATTTAGTGTTCAATGATAGCAAAAGTAACAATTATGAGTACTTACGTGAAAAGATTCGCAAACGTATTCAAACTATATCAATGTTTGTGTACGTGGAGGATAAAACCCAACGCCTACACGACTTTCACGTCGGAAATATGCGCAAAGGTATGTTTTACATTGCCAAAGAGTTAGGTGTTACCATAACACCGCTAGCTGTTGATACAATAGTTATTGAGAACGGTGTGATACCAGAACAGAAATTTGAAGTGTTATTAGGACCGACTCAGAAAGTTACCGACCCAGTTACTAGCATTAGAGAAGTGCGAAAGTTTCTTTCGCACAGTAAAAGACACTTCCAGAAAACAAAATTTACTAGTTCCAGAAAACAAAATTTACTAGTTCCAGAAAACAAAATTTAATAGTTCCAAGGTAAAATAAAGTTGTGATTCTTTGATAATTGTTTCTTAACATTGCTTATGTTATCTGTTCCATATTTTATAGCTCCGGAAGCCGTACGGCTTGAATAATGTTGCCAATTGGTGTAAAACGAGACAAAAATGAAACACACGAATATTAACAACTCTTTTGTACTTGGAAATCTTTGATACAATATACCAAAAATTAATGACACGGATAACAAAGTGGTGAGTAGAATTCTACGCCATTTAATAGTCTTTTGATCGTATCTAAGACACTTTTCGAGCTTACCCAATGATGAGGAGATACTGTCTTTATCGCTAGCTTTATTATACGTAAAGGCATCATCATGTTCTATATATTCTTTATACAAAGCATATATTGCGAAGAACACCAGTATACCAACTAAAACTATTGCGGGAATATACATATTTACTAAATCATATTTTCCATTTTAAATGGTGGACGGGTTACGAAGAAAATGGAAAGTATATATACATTCATTATTATCGTGATACTGGCAATTAGTTTGTTTATATCAATGAAAAACCACCTTGGTGGTTCTACACCTAGCGTCATGAAAGGATACGGTAAGAAAGACGAATCTATACAGGTATTACTGGACCGTATCCAATGGTCGAACCATTATCCAGCCAGATTGAATATTGCGGCTCGTTACGGATTTTATGCAGTGTTAATTTCGTTCTTTGCCAGTATTATCTATGAACCAAAATCCAGTACTCAAAATATATTACAATGCACTATTATTGTATGGTTGATACTACTGGGTTCTCATTCTTTCTTTGGACACCATTCAGATAAGTTTACGGCTTATTTTATTGACGATAACCTAAATCATTTACGAAATAAGCTAAAAGTGTCTTCCTGTATTGATAGTTTATCTGTCAATCAAACCAAGTTTCCCGGTAATCACGATTGTGCTACTTTTGTTTACGACTGGGGCGAGCCAGACCCACGTACCGGATCCACCCGTGTGAGAGTTGCCAAATTCAAAGAGATAACTTAAAACCAAATAATAAAGATATAAAAATGAGAATTGTTGGTTCTATGACTACTTTACCTGATCGATTAACAACCGTGGTTGAACCAATCAGGCATATTCTTCGTCAGACTTACCCTTTGGACGCACTATACCTCAATATACCGTTGCAGACTCTGAAAGGTAAGACCTATAATCTTCCAGATAATTTCATGCAACAATTCGATGGATATAGAACAAAGGTGGTGTTAAATCGTTGCACACATGATTACGGACCCATTACGAAACTTGCACCGACCTTGGAGCTAGAAACAGATCCACAAACGTATATTCTAACGTTTGATGATGATATCATTCCCCAACGCAATCTTGTCAAAACAATGCACCGGAAAATCCAACAATACCCCAATACCTGTTTGGGATTTTCCGGTGTGTGCCTTGGAAACTTTCCTTTCTATTTTCAGTTTGTTATCGACAATAAGTTAGATTGTCCGGTGGATTGGATTCAAGGAGTACACGTGGTGGCATATAAACGTTCTTTCTTTACAACTGTTCAAGAGTTAGTCACTTTCGGAGACGACACGCAATTGAAAAAGAACTTATTGTTCAACGATGATCACCGTGTATCTGCTTATTTAGCCAGTAAGAACATTCCTAGAGTCTCCATCGGTTGCAATATACGGGATTTCTTGTTCAAGTACGGAGAAGGACAACCGGACGCATTATCAGCTCGACATTCCGATCTGATAGCAGAACACTTCAAAATTATCAATCATTTCAGCAAGGAGGGTTTGTATAATCGTACTCACACGGTAACACGTTCTCTGTTATTTCTGATAGTAATAGGATTGTCTAGCGGAGTGATTGTGTTCATAGCGGCTAAACAGTTAGCATTAGTGTTGCGGATTGTCTCGGCTATTATAGTGATTGTATTTGTTGCGGCACGACTAAGATCTAATTTAGCGTTAAAAAACTACTCTCCTCTATTGGTATAGTGATTGCCATGCAGCACGGTAATGCGTGGTGGAGATAATTCTTAATATTGAATTTTTTCTTAACCAATATTTTGTGTTTACAACTTAATCTGCTTAACAGCCCGCTTACTTTTGAATATCACTTCACCAGTTTTTTCTCCTTTCTTCAGGTTATCACAACTACAATAGTCTACCTTCAGATCTCTAAGATTACGGTACTTTGTACCATTCTTACAGATCTCAGCCGCTATTACTAACATCTCGGGTGTGTATTTTTCCTGATATTCAAGAATAACGTAACCGGATGGAAACGACGCTAGATGAAAGAATAAGTGATGATCTTTCGCCTTGTCTAATATATCCCAGTTCTCTTTGGATGTCTGTCCTAGATGGCATACATATCCTTCGAACTCAAATGACTTCATTTTATCACAGTTACCTAATTTTTAAAATTGGTTAAAAGAAGCAAATCACGAATACAAAGGCAACCATGGAGAAGTACCGATTTTTTCCTTACAGTTGGCACGTAGACGAAGATGAAGAGGAGATTACCTCAATTCGAGTCTACGGTCTAGATGAGAATAACGGGAATGTATGTATTAGAGTGGATAATTTTACTCCTTTTGTATATATCGAGCTTCCAGACCGTATCAAATGGGATACTGGTAAAGCACAGCTTGTTGGTAATAAGCTAGATGAGCTGTTACGGAATCAGAAACCGCTCAAGAAAGTATTAATGATGAAGAAACGGTTGTACGGTGCACATTTGACTGTGGATAAGAATCGCAAACTCTTTCCATATTTGTTTTGTTCTTTCTCAAACCGACGCGACATCAAATCATTGGAATATAAATTGCGTCGGACTTTACACGTTGTTGGTATAGGAGCAATTAAGCTAAAAATACATGAATCTGACGCCGACGAGATTCTTCAGCTCACATGTTGTCGACAGATTCCAACAGCTGGTTGGATCGAATTTTACGGAAAGCGACAACACGACGAAGACAAACTGACTCTATGTGATCATGAGTTCAAAGTTAAATGGAAACATCTTAGTCAGTATGACAGCGACAAAGTAGTGAAACCAAAGATTCTGAGCTTTGATATTGAGGTTAATTCTACCAATCCATCACGCATGCCAAGAGCAGAAGTACCAGGTGATAAGATATTTCAGATATCTTGTGTTATGGGTAGGTACGGAGATACACCAGATGATTACGAAAAATATCTTCTTACTCTGGGACAACCGGATCAGGATCTGGTTGGAGATGATGTGTTGATCTACATGTATGAGACCGAAGCGGCTCTATTGGAGGGTTTTACAGAGTTTATACGTGAAGAGAATCCGAACCTCATCGTTGGTTATAACATCTTGGGTTTCGATATTCCGTACATGATTGACCGGGCCAAGCACAATATGTGTATCTTCAACTTTGATCAGCAAGGTTTTCACAAGTATGCGCATGCGCGTGAGAAAACGATCAAGTGGTCCTCAAGTGCATATAAGAATCAAGAGTTTCAGTTTCTCGATGCAGAGGGTCGAGTGTATGTCGATCTGTTGCCACTGGTGAAGCGTGACTTCAAGTTCAACAATTACAAGTTAAAGACTGTCTCAGAGCACTTTATTGGACAGACCAAGGATCCCCTCAGTGCCAAAGGTATCTTCAAGTGCTATCGTATTGGTATGAAAAAAAACCGAAAGGGTGAATATGGTGCTATGGCGCGGCGAGCGATGAGCGTCGTTGGCAAATATTGTGTTCAGGATAGTGCTCTAGTACTATTGCTTGTTGACAAGTTGCAGACTTGGGTAGGTTTGACAGAAATGTCCAAAACTTGTAACGTACCCATTTTCACTTTGTATACTCAAGGTCAGCAGATCAAAGTATACTCACAGCTTTACAAGTATTGTATGTATGAGAATATTGTTGTGGAGAAAGATGGCTACCAAGTCTCGGATGGCGAGCGGTATGTGGGTGCACATGTATTTCCACCTATTCCTGGTCGTTATAAACGTGTGGTACCGTTTGATTTCGCATCTCTGTATCCCACGACAATTATTGCGTACAACATTGATTACCACACTTGGGTTCCGGACGATTCGGACATTCCAGACTCTGAATGTCATGTGCTGGAGTGGGAAGATCATTCTGGTTGCCTTCATGACCCAAAGATTATTCGCAAGATGGAGTTAACCAAGTATATCGATAAAGAACGAGAAAAGATTAAAAAGATGCGTGAAAAGCGTAACAAAACTATAGATAAGCTACGCAAGAAGGAGATAATGGCTGATATTCAGGTAGAGGTAGAAGCGCTAAAGCCGTACGTAAAGGAACGCTCTGATCTGAACAAGAGCAAGCCCAAATTTCCAATGTGCTCTAAACGTTACTACCGCTTTCTCAAAAAACCACGTGGTGTGTTACCGACAGTTATTCAGAATCTTTTGGACGCTCGTAATCATACTCGCAAAGTAGATATGGTGAATGTGAAGAAGAAGATTAGCGAGTTGGAACACGATATGGAAGATAATAACACAGATCACAAGAAAGAGATTGAAGACTTGAAAAGCTTGATCAGTGTGTTGGACAAGCGACAGCTCGCGTATAAAGTTTCGGCAAATTCTATGTACGGAGCGATGGGTGTTCGTCGTGGATACCTCCCTTTTATGCCGGGAGCGATGTGCACGACTTATATGGGTCGTGTGAACATCAAGTTAACGGCTAAAACAATTGTAAACAAATTTCAGGGACAATTGGTGTACGGAGATAGCGATTGTTTGACTGGAGAGACACCGGTGTTATTGAAATGGACAGATCCCCGAGATCCATCACGAACGAAGCTGAGTTACAAAACTATGGAAACAATATCCGCTGGCAATTGGACCAGAATTAATCCTAATAAAGAGATTTCAGATCCTTTGCCTGGATATCAGATATGGAGTGACCAAGGATTTACTAATATTGTGAATGTGGTAAGATGTGGTGTGATAAAACCGTTGTCAAGGGTGGTTGTTCATACCGGAGAGGTAACTTGTTCCAACGAGCATTCTCTGTTAAGGGAAGACCTAACCAGCGCGTCACCACTGGATATTAAACTCAAAGATTCTTTGTGTATCACAGAACTCCCGTTACCAGATGACACACCGTCTGAACCAATATATCCGAATAATATTACAAAGGAAGTTATCGAAAATTACGAGATTCCACAAGTTTACTTGTATGACGGTTTTTCAGCTGAGTTAGCATTTGTTTGGGGTATGTTCTTTGCAGATGGATCTTGCGGAACGTATATACGGAAAGAAAAGTATGATATTAATACTTGGTCTCTCAACAAAAGAGATAAAAATCTTCTCGAACTATGTATGGATATTTTGAAACGACACGAACACAGAATTAACTTTAAGATACTTGATACGGTAAAATCATCTCGTTCGTACAGGTTGGTAGCAATTCAACACTCCGGAAATCAAAAACACAAAGGAGATCTCAAATGTTTTGTCAAGAAGTATAGAAATATCTTCTATAATGACACAGATCACAAGAAAGTACCCGATCTTATTCTAAATCTTCCATTTGAGTTTCGACGGGCTTTCTTTATGGGATATTATACGGGTGATGGTAGTAAGAAAGACCCAGCTTTATCTATAACAAATAAAGGAGCTATTGGATCAGCAGGTATATTTTTCTTGTTAAGAAGTCTTGGATATAAGGTTAGTATCAATACACGAAAAGACAAACCCGATGTGTATAAACTGACGGGATCGTCACCATTGCAAAAGTTTAGATATAAGCCAAACGCTGTAAAGAAAATAATTCCAGTACAGGAAGATCATGATTATATTTATGATATTCAAACGGAAAATCATCATTTTGCAGCTGGTGTAGGACAGCTTGTGGTTCATAACAGTAACTATATTAACTTTCCACATATGGAAGGTAAGTCCGATGAGGAGTTATGGGAATATTCGGAGTATGTAGCAGACGAAGTGACCAAGCTTTTCCCTCCACCGATGAAACTCGAGTTCGAAGGTGAGATCTATACTTTCTTCTTTATTCTGACTAAGAAGCGATACATGTATCGTAAGGTTGTACAGAAGGAAGGAAAGATGGTGTATAGTAATAGCATTGGTAAGAAGGGGGTGCTATTGGCACGTCGTGACAACAGCAAATTTGTGCGCGATGTGTATGAGGGAGTAATCAATCGCATTGCTGACGACCTACCACGTGACAAGTTATTGTATTGGGTCTTGGATCAGATTAATCTGATGTTTTCCAGTTGCAAGCCATACACAGATTTTGTGGTGACCAAGTCGATTGGTAGTTGTGGAAGTCTACAAGCAGAGCCTTTTGTTAACGAGAAGGGTGTTAAGAAAGCAAAGGTGGGAGATTACACAACACAGATTCTGTCTAGCAATAAGACAGAGAGAGAGGAGCAGTTGAACAAAAAGGGTGCAACAAATGCTCAGGAGTTCTATTTACTTTGTCTTCCAGCCCAAGTACAACTGGCTGAACGTATGAAGAATCGTGGACAACGTGTTGATGCTGGATCGCGTTTGGAATACGTAGTGACAGATCCAGATCGTCATACGGCCAAGCAGTACGAGAAAGTGGAGAGTGCAGAATATTACGTCAAGCATGCCAATGTGGTGAAAATGGATTATTACTACTACCTGAAGGCTTTGACAAATCCTCTAGATCAAGTACTTTCTGTTGCATTTCCTGAAAATCATGAATTCGTACTTGACCAATATAAATATCGTTGGAAAGTTAGACATAAGTGTCTAAAAGAACTGAAAGACTTATACAGTCCGATAATCAAAATAATGTAAAAGATTATATAAAATTACAAGAGACGTGGAGTATTCAACCGGAAAAACTATTTCTTTTCTCAAAAAGAAAAAGAAATAATACATTATCTTTACACGCTCTAACTGTGAATAACCAATTTAGATACTTTTCATTCCACTTGTCGCATATATACTACAGTACCGCATTCTCCTTTTTCTGCTGAGAATGTCTTCTTGCACGCAATTGATATTATTTGAGCATCGTCTACATAAAACTTACCATTCATAGCATCCAGAACAAACTTTACCAAGTTATCTAAATCAGGAGTATGTAAATGATGAGTGGGAACGGACGGTTTTAGTCTTCCATCATTTCTACCGGTCCCAAAGTGGGATTTTGGACGAGGCATTATAAATTCTAATTCAACCTTAATTGCACCGGTTAGGGGCTCTATAGGACAAAAGGCGAGAGCGGTTTCCATCCAAACTCTCTTATCATCGGCAGATGGATCATATACTCTTCCTCTACGTGTCAAACGATGACGTTTCAAAGGAAGTGGTGAACCGTGAACATAAAAGTCAATATCGCTCATTTTACTCTTGCTCTTGAATGTTTAGATTAGAGCAGATAGTGAGTTAACCTGTAATAAACAACAAAATGTTGAATGTTTATAATATATACACTCTTCTGTACAGTATACTTTGTAAATAAATAATTCTCTTTCAATATTAATTGGAATAAGATATGTTTTAGTTGTAATAAGTTACGGTTTATATCTCGGATTCTTCGTCCTTTTTGCCATTTCTTGGCTTTAGAAACTTGGTAGGATGCTATTAATATATGTAGTTTTTAGAAATCTTATTGTTTTATCGTAGACAATCTACATATTGTCACAATGTTTCTTGTAATTTTATTGGAAGTTAGTTTCAATTTCTCCACATGTACAAGACGGTTAACTATGTCTTGATTATATTATGTTTAGGATTGTTCATACCAATATATACAGATACAGCCAGCATTATAATTGCTGATGCAATAAGAAGAACCAAAGTAACTTTTTCATCTTGTGTTAGATGGTTCATTTTATATATAGAAGTAAAAATGTAAAAAGTCCGATAAAATACAATAGGACAAAAGAAGTAGGTAAACTTCTTAAAATATCAATAAGAATACTTTATATTTGGCATACCAAAGGCAACAAATAAAGCTGTTTAAATTATCAAGTTTTTACAATATACTGCAGATTTGTAGAAAATTTTTATTATTATATAATAATAAAATATGACTTTTAGAATATCTGAAAACCCCATCTTGGGACCGGGATCACAAGGTTCTGCAGGGCCCAAAGGAGACACAGGAGAAACTGGTGCTACAGGACCTACAGGACCACAAGGTTCTACAGGTCCCAAAGGAGATACAGGACCAACAGGTCCCAAAGGAGATACAGGACCAACAGGTCCCAAAGGAGATACAGGACCAACAGGTCCCAAAGGAGATACAGGACCAACAGGTCCCAAAGGAGATACAGGACCAACAGGTCCCAAAGGAGATA
>Ga0209534_10002608_pt1 | contig 17714 bp, 12 predicted proteins | sample COG_07_FD_184751 | JGI IMG/M metagenome (GOLD analysis project Ga0209534, IMG submission 184751) | Pelagic Microbial community sample from North Sea - COGITO 998_met_07 (SPAdes) (version 2) | ecosystem: Environmental > Aquatic > Marine > Neritic zone/Coastal water | place: Helgoland, sampling...
CTTTTATAACGATTTCTATATTTTCCTTTATTGCAACAGTGCCTGATTATGAATAATATAGATTAAAAATTTAATTATATTCAAGAAAGATAAAAAATAATAGCTTTTTTGTTTTTTAGAATTAAATATTCAATCTATATTTGCACCCGCGTTAAGGGAATACCTTATGAGACTACTGGAGAAATGGCAGAGCGGTCGAATGCGGTAGTCTTGAAAACTATTGACTGTAACAGGTCCGGGGGTTCGAATCCCTCTTTCTCCGCAGAATTCAGTTTTAATTAAAACTTATTCAACTTAAACACCCTATAAATGTAGCATTTATAGGGTTTTTTCTTTTTCACACACTTTCAAAAGACACATAAAACAGCAAAGTTTAGTTACCCTATGCATGTCCCTATTGCTTTTTTAGTGATTTTTTAAAAATAGGGTAACTAGATTAAAATAATTCGCTCCGAATTCGCTGTAATCATTGGTTGTTTAGGATGTTTTTAAATAAGATTTGCTTTAATTTAAAAACACAGAAATGGTACAAATTATTTATTTTATTAAGTCAGAAAAAGTTAAAAGTAATGGTGAATGTCCAATTTATGCAAAAATAAAGTTTGAGCAGCAATCGATAACCATGAGTGTTCGGCAAAACATTTCTTTGAAACGTTGGAACTTTACAAACAATCTCAGAAATCCTTTGAAGTTAGAAAAGGAAAAAGTGATTAAAGCGTCGCTTGATTCTTTGTTACTAAATTTTGAAAGAAAAGTATCGCAATTAATTAGAGAAAACTCCTTGGTAGACTTGAATGCTATCAAGCACGAGATTATTGGAAGGCCTGCTAAAAAGGTACAAACTATAAGGCTTTTGGATATATTTGAAATTCACAATAGTGCATTTCAAAAGAGAGTGAATGTGGGAGAACGTTCTGCAGCTTCCTTGCAAAAGTATAAGCGTTCTAAAGAGTTGATAAAACTCTTTTTATCTAAAAACTATGGATTGGAAAACATTGCTCTCGATAAAGTAAATGGTTCTTTTATTTATAATTTAGAATCCTTCTTAAGATATGAAAGCGTTTATAAAGGAAAGGTTGGAATTAAGAATAATTCTGTTGTAAAATATTTTAAAAATTTTAAAACGGTATGCAATTTTGGACTAAAGCTTGAGCTTATTGTTAGAAACCCTTTTAATAAATTTAAAGGAAGATTGCAGGTAAAAGATGCTATCTATTTAACGAAAGAAGAGTTAGATAAAATTGAAAAAAAAATATTCCATATCGAAAGATTGGAAAAAGTTAAGGATATTTTTCTTTTTAGTTGTTACACAGGATATGCACCTATTGATGCGCAAAGTCTTACAGGTAAAAATATGATTTGTAATAATGCTGGAGATTTTTGGATTGTGACCGATAGAATTAAAACAGGAATAAGAGCCAATGTTCCTGTATTACCAACCGTACGAAGAATTATTTCAAAATATAAAGGTTTGCAATTAGGATTGATTCCTTCAATGTCAAATCAAAAAATGAACGCGTATCTTAAGGAGGTGGCAGATTTATGTGGAATAGATAAGAACTTAACTTGGTATGTTGCTCGACATACATTTGCTACAACTGTAACATTGGGTAATGGTGTTAAATTAGAAAATGTTTCCGCTATGATGGGACACTCAAATATCAAGCAAACACAACACTATGCAAAAGTTTTAGATTCAAGTGTTAATGATGATATGAAGCGTTTAACAGAGTTATATAGTTAGTCTAGCAACAGAATTGTTTTACTTGATTATTTTCAAAGAAAATAGTACATTAGCTGAGAACCTATTTACTTATGAATTACAAGTATAAAACAGACCAAGCAGTTAATGAGTTAGTTAAGTTTAAAATAGATTTTTCTAAAATCTATAACACATACCTGTTTAACAATAAATGGATAAATGAAATTCATGATGATTACTATTCAGAAAAGATTAAGAATATCAAAAGCTTATTGCGTAAACAATTAAAACACGGACATAAACAAGCTGAATATCTACAGGACCTATTAGACTACATTTGGAATAAAATCGATTATATAGAGGATTATAAATACAGTTCATTTGAATTTTTTGAACTGTTTTCAGATAAAATATCAGATATTACCTCTCATGAAAGCATCCCTGTTTCAAACAGTGACCTTTATAAAGAATACAAAATAGACTCTAGCTCTGAAACTACAAATGAGCCTGAATTATTTAATTTTTTGCGTTTTCATTCATCGGGAATGAATGATTTTCAGACTGAAATTGATTTTGAAAAAGGCAGGTTGTTGTTTGTATTATCTGTTTATAGTGAAGTTTTAAAAGACTTACATGGTTTTATATATTCAATTCATATGGATGCAGAATACATAGATTTTAAATCTTTAGATTTTGAAAACTTTATAATTCCTCCAAAGAATATAAAGGAGAATCTTTGTCATATCAATCTTAATAAAAAAAGTGTCGCACATTTATTTAGAATATTGCTAGAAGAAAATTTTTTAGTTTTTGATGAAATAAATGAAAATAACAATAGACTGGAAATGAAGCAATTTGTTGAAAATAATTTCACTTATCAAAATAATAAAAATAAAAGAACTTCTATTGATACTTTTAATAGAGAATATTCTGAAGTTGTTTCTCTCTCTTCCCCTGAAGTAAAAGCGCATAAAGATTTTATAGATGAGTTCATCTTAAAACTCCAAAACCGGAAGAATAGTCTCAGAGATTGAATTCGCTCCGAATTCGCTCTATTTTTAGAGATAACAACCTATTTTTTATGTTCTTAGCTGCTTTCAAGACTTAAACAAAACAATATGTCCGATAGCACAGAAGAAATAAGAATACCAACAATCAACACAATTAAATATTTACTTGAACCAATCGTTAAAAAATTGGATCATTTAAGCGCCCTATTTTCAATAAGTTCATCTAATAATACAATTCCAAAGTATTATCGGAATAATGACTTAAAACGCTTATTTGGTTTATCTAACAATACAATAGTTAAGTATCGTGAAACTGGCTTGTTGCCATATACTAAACTAGGAGAAATCTTTTTATATGAAGTAAAATACATTGATTTGATTTTAAAAGAAAACTCAGTAAAATTATAGATTATGAGAGATCCATTTACAAATGAAGAATTTACCCCCAAACGTAATAATCAGAAATTTGCAAATTCTAAAAATCGTATAAAATTTCACAATACAAGAGCAAATCAACTTAGAGTAGAAAAAGCATTTATCGATATACCATTAAATAAAAATCTGAAAATTTTAAACGGTATTATGGCTGATAAAGAGGATGAAACCTTTCATAGAGAGTTCTTAAGAGGAAAAGGGTTTAATTTTGAAATCTTTAATTCTACTTGCAAAACTGAAGGTACAACAGGTTATTGTATCTATAATTTTATAATTATTTATAATTCACCTAATGTCAAAATCATACGAAGTAATTGACCCGAGTCTCTATGTAATGATAGAGAAAACATCAAATCAAAACCTTTTATCAATTGAGAATGAAAACGTAAAAAGAATAAACTTCATCCTCATAATTTCTATTATGGCGGTAATAGGTTTAAGTTCTATATACTATAGCAACCAAAAGCGAAAAAAAGATGATGAAATAAATTAAGAGATTTCATTATTTTTAGCAATAACCTTATTTTAGGCAATAATAATTATTTTAGAAAATAACTTTTTGGTATAAGTGTTTAAGTAGATAGTAAAATTAAATTTTGAGTAAAAAGTTCAATTTTATTTGGAGTGATGCTTTGAGTTGTTACTCCAAAGTTTCCAATAATTACAATATTCTTAATACCAGTTGCTGATGGAATTATTAAACGAATTTTATTTACTTTATAAATATGACTTTAGAACAATAAATACAAGATTTCTCAAGATATTTATTGTTCTAATTTCTGAGTTTTTTTTAAATACAATTGGTTTATATTTAAAATCCAGTTCCTGGATCTTCAGGACTTTGAGCTTGCGCTTTTTGTGGACTAAGAATTAGATAAGTTCCTAATGCCGTTAATGCTGCATATTTACCGTAATTTCCTATTTTTTTTATAGCGTCTTTACGAGTAATTTCTTCATTTTTATCTTGCGTGTTTTCTATATTTTTTTTCATGATGTGTTTCTATTTTAAAATATCGTAATTATTCTAAAACTATTTTCTTATTCAATTTACCAGCTTTATTTTCTAACTGAACAATATATACTCCAGTAGCTAATTTTGGTAAAGAAATTTCAGAAACACCATTAGATTTAAAACTAGTATTTAAAACTTGCTTTCCTAATATATTAAACAATTTAACATTTGTTTTTCCTTGTGATAAACCAACAACTCTTAAAGTAGAATTATTTGTTTTGTAGATGCTTACATTTTCTAAAGTAACATCATTTAAGGCCAATACAGAAGCTTTTGTATGTAAATAAAATCTTCCAATTCCGTTTAAAGCTTCTGATAACGTAATTTTATATTCGCTATTTGCTTCGTCTAAATGTGTAAATGTATTGGTTGTTCTATCTTCTAAGAATACTTTGATACCCGTTGGTAAATTTAAAGCTACTGCAGAAAAAGTAATTTCAACAGCATCAGCAATAACTCCAACAGGAATTACCATTGACTCTAAATCTGAATTTGGTAAAGATTGAATTCCTAATCTCTTACCATTGCCATTAGCAATAGTTTCCGTAAAAACAGCAAAAGAATGAGATACTCCACCAAAAATTGAACTGTCATAACCATTATCAAAACCAGTAGTTGTTCCGTCTATATAGAAAATATCTGCGTCTCTAGTTATAGAACCATCTGTCATTACCAAATTGATTTCTGGTCTTGTAGTTTCAGTTCTCTGAAAGTTATCTGTTCCTTGATGACTTTGCATGTTTTCATTAATAGCAAAGGTAGAAGAAGCTCCATTAGCACTAACAAAGAATGCTTGTCCGGGAGCTATATGAAGTCCAGAAGTATTGTTATACTGCGTATAAGCACCAGTTCCTCCACTTAAAGATTGATCCCAAATCCAAATAGTTTCCTCTGTTAATAGTGATGTATTAATTGCTAGGATATTATTGGTAGCATTGGCTGTCTCATCTGAAGCAATATAGGAAGGATATGGATTTCCCATTAAATTAAAAGCGTTTCCACTTCCAAGACTGTTGTCTGTAAGACTTAGTGTTGTAAAATTATCAACAGGCATTGTACCTGTGAAAGCAATATCGCTAGATTCACCTAATTTTACAGTATAACCCGTTCCAGAAGTAAAAGTATCTGTAGTATCATCTCCATCAGCTCCATCAACTTGTCCTTCTGTATAATAATTCCATCTATCAGCAGCTAGGGCTTGCGAATTATCATAAGGAGCTATGGCTACGTTTTGTGCATTTCCAGTTCCAAACCCTAAAGCAGGTGATTCCGTAGTATAAAAATCAACAATTCCCTGTCCCGTAACTGGAGAAGAAACCATATACCAATTGGTAGTTCCTAAATTTCTTTCATAAGTTATAGTACCTGTAAAGGCGTCTTGAGCAATTAAAGTTGCACCAGATTCTATATAACCATTATCTATAGTAACAGCAGCAGAAGCTGTTGGATAATTTGTAATTCCTGTGCCAGGTATTCTTACGTTTGAAGATCCTGTAGGAACAGAGTTAGAACTCCAGTTTGCAACTGTAGCCCAATCGTTATCAATACTTCCATCCCATACATTTGCATAAACGTATTCAGTGGTTTGTTTCCAATAAATATTTTCATTGCTATCAGAATCCCAGTCATCAGTTAAATAGATAGAAAAACCAGAAATATCTGAATTATTGATAGTTACAGTTTGTGTAAAAGATGTTGGTGTGTTATTTGTTCTTCCTATAATAACTTCCATTGAAGTTGGAGACATTAAAGTAAATGTAAAAACAAATTCATTTATAGTACCAGAAGAAGAACCATAAATAGTAGATGCATTAACAGCTCCACCATTAGAAATAATTTTCCAAGGATCATATGCTCCAGAGTTTCCGTTTAAATTAACTTGAACTGCGTAGTTGTTTATTCTATCTGTCCAAGCTGATGTTGCAGATGGACTTGAAAGTAAAGAAACTCCAATTTGACCATATGCTTGATAAGCAGAAAGTGAAATCTTAAATATATCACCAACCTTCATAGTTGTAGTATTTCCAGCATCATCCGTAAAATTTTTCCATGCAGCTACTTGTTTAGCTCCAGCATTTGCATACATCCCAATTTCAGTATCTATGTTATTAAAAACACCAGCAGTACCATCTGTAAAAGTAGCATCATAACTAGATGTTTGTTGAGTATATGAAACTGTAGTTTGTGCATTTATCACAAAGCAAAATACTAAACTCAACATCGTTAAAAAATAATTTTTTTTCATTGTATTTATTTTTAGATTAGTTAATAATTAATTTTTTGGTTGTTATTTTGTTTGAGTTTTCTTTAATTCTAACAAAGTAAATACCTGTTTTTAAATTAGTTACAAAATACGCATTTTTTTTAATACCATTTTTTGTAAACTTTTTTACTTGCTTTCCTGTAATATCAAAAACACTAACTTCTTGTATTTCTTTTGATAATGAAAAAGAACTAGAAGTTGGGTTCGGATATAGTTGTAAAATATTGTTATCAATAGCAATATCATCAGTAGATAGTGTTGCTGCCTGATTTCCGAAAATTTTAAATTCACCAGGAGCTAAATTTATGGTAGCTGCACTGTAAGTTGTGTTTCCTGTGCTGTCCATCAAATCTACCCAAGCTCCTCCAATAGGAAAATTCGTATTTACGGTTTGAGAAACGACATCAAAATTTGCTAAAATAACCACATTTCTTAGTTGCGTAGTTGGAATGTTTGTATCGAAAATATCAATTCTTGGCGTTAAAGAACCAGAAGTAATACTGTAATCTCCTTCAAAAACAGGTTCGTTAACTTTTAATGCATTTATTCTCGCCCAATCATCGTAAATTTTCTTTCTATTGGCATTTGTAAGCCAATTATCAGTCCATTGAGGTTGGAGTTTTGTAGCTAATTTACAGTCACCATCCGTTCCTCCAGGTTCATTTACGATTCCATTATCACACGTAAAAATGGATTTTTCCATACCTAAATCTCCAAAATGCCAAATCATTTTTGGACCAGGGATTGTTAAGGTAACAGCACCTAGAGCAGACATTCTAGATAAGGCTGTATTTAAGTCTTTTACATTATGAGAAGGAGTAGAGCTGTTACCAAACGTTACATTTTTATACATTAAACGCTCTTCATCATGGCTTTCTGCATACCCCATTAATCTTGGTTTTGCAAAACCTCTTGCTTTATGGCCCATTCTGTTGAAATTTTTATTTCCAGAATTCCCCATGGTTAACTCATTATATTGATCTGTCATTTTACCCCACAACATAATTCCTTTTCCTTCATTTTCTCTGTGATTTGCCCATTGTTGCTCTTCATTATCAGAGCCTAAGTGTTCAAAAATCACATAATGATTTGGGTCTAAAGACCAAGAATAATCTGCGTACGTTTTTAAAACATCAACTCTATCTTGTTGGTAGTTATTTGTACAACCTTCATCACCGCCAGAACAATTTTGTGTGAATCCTTTTGTTAAATCCCATCTAAAACCATCAATTTTAAAATCTTCAACCCAATGTTTGATCACTCTTCTTGTGTATTCTTGTGTTAATGCACTTTGATGATTTAAATCTTCACCAACATTATAAGAATGTCTTGCATCTTGATTAAAATAAGGACTGTCTGAACTAATAATTTTTGCAGAAGAATTGTTGTTGTCTCCTCCCCAACCATTGTTGTCAGGATCGTTCATCCACATTCTAACTAAAGGATTTCTACCAAAAGCATGATTTAAAACCACATCTAAAATAACAGCAATTCCATTTTGATGACATGAATCGATAAATTCTTTCAGTTTTTCTTCGGTTCCGTAAAACTTATCTAGAGCCATGTGAAAAGAAGTATTGTAGCCCCAACTTTCATTGCCTTCAAATTCCATTACTGGCATTAAATGAATAGCATTGATGTTCAGATTTTTGAAATAATCAATTTTATCAATTAAATCTTGATAATTTCTATTGGCATCAAAATCTCTAACTAAAACTTCATAGACTACTAAGTCTTCTTTTTTAGGTTTTTCGAAATTAGTTACTTGCCAATTATAAGGCGTTTGTCCAGTTTGTAAAACAGTAACTTCTCTTTCCTGTCCTGCAGGATATTCAGGCATGTTTGGATACGTAGTTTCAGGAATCCAAGGATCATCAAAAGGAGATAAAACTAGCGTAGAAAAAGGATCTGCAGTCTTCACCAAACTTGGTGAATTGGTTGCCGGAGATTGATCAAAAACCCAATATTGATACGTTTCTATTTTTTGTGATGTTAAGCCAGAAATTTCTATCCAAAATTTTCCTGAAGTTGCATCTTTTTTCATGATATACGCATCAGTAGGATTGTAGTTGTTGAAACTACCAGCTACTTGGACAAAATCTTTTCCAGGTGCATTTAAAACTAAAATAATTTTTGTAGCATCTGCAACATAATTGATTCCATCAATCATTCCTGCTGGTAATGCTTCATTTACAACTGTAGGTACAATAGTTACGTTAAATTTATATTCGCCAATTTCAGTAGATTCTGGAGGTGTTCCTACAACTCTAACTTCGCCACTTTCTGTAATGTTTGTAATGGTAGCATTACAGTTGGGAAAACCACAACTTCCTGTTGTAACAGAAACATCATTATAAAAAACTTCGATACTACCTTGAACAGTAGTGGAGCCTTGAAAATCTATTTGTGCAGTAATACTTAAATTATCTCCAGAATTTAGAACAATTAGATCATTAGTTGGGTTTGTAACACGAACCTGAACAATTCCAACAGGAAAAATAAAGTCTGCACAAGCTGCACCCTCATTTTTTTTCAATTCTTGAGTTCCATCTGCATTTCTAAAAACCATTCCTAATTGCGCTACATTGTCAATTTGAGTTTGTGTTAAATCGAAATACGTTTCAGGCGTAATTGTAATACTGTAAGTACCATCGTTATTAGAAGTCATTTCTCCAACACCATCATCCATTCCCCAATTACCAATAACATCGAAGCCAAAGGCATTCGTTTTGTCACCAATACCAGCATGCATATATACTTTTGTAGGATTGCTAAAACCATTACAACTATTTGTTGAATTTACATCCACAGTAATTGTAACAGGCTTATCTACCTCAATTGCATCTACGCTTAAAGTTACTTGAGCACTAGCTATTAATGAAATGAGAAATAAACTTAAAAAAAGTAATGTTTTTTTCATAAAAAATTTTAATAAAAAAAAAGGCTACAAGTTTTTACTCATAGCCTTTAAATTAGTATTTAGTTTATAGAAATTGTCTTGTTTACGGTATCTACAGTAAGTGTGTAAGTACCAGGAGTACCCACAAATTTTAAGTTTGAATCACCATCTGCTGCATTTTCAAAGTTGGCACCAATTGTATAACCTTCTCCTTCAAAATAAGGAAAGTTATAGCTTGGAGAACTCCACTCTAATGTTCTATCTAAAAAGAATCTAAATGCATCATTTGCAAACGTTACCTCACCAGAATAGATTCCTGCACCTGTACAAGGTAAAGCAACAGGAGAAGCCCAGCCCCAACCAGCATCAGGAACACCCGCGCCAACTAACCATAATTGATCTAAAGTACATTGAGATTGCTCTGGTCCTAAAGTAATTGTTTTATTAATATCATCTATTTGTAAAAAATAAACACCAGGTGTACCAACAAACTTAAAGTTTGAATCACCATCATTTGCATTTTCTAAATTAGCATCAATAGTATACCCTGCATCTTCATAATAAGGGTAATTGAAGTTTGTAGAACCCCATTGAGTAGCTGTATCCGTAAAGAATCTAAAAGCATCGTTTTTTAAGTCGATATTCCCTTCATAAACACCAGTTCCTGTACAAGCAATTTGAACTGGATTGTCCCAATTCCAACCATTTGCACCAGCACCAACTACCCAAAGTTGATCGTAATTACAATTTGGACCAACAACTGCAGGACCTAAAGTAATTGTTTTAGCATCTGTGTTTATTTCGATAAAATATTCTCCAGCTGTTCCTTTAAACAAAAAGTTATTATCACCATCCATAGCATCTTCAAAATTACTATCAATAGTATAACCTCTATCAGCATAGTGTGTAAAATTATAACTAGGTGAAGCCCATTCTAAAGCTTTATCTATAAAGAATCTAAAATTACCTCCATTATCTGGTGATAAGTTTATGTTTCCTGAATATGTTTTTCCTTGTAATAATAATTCAACAGGAGAATCCCAACCCCATCCAGCATCTACAGCACCAGCACCAACTATATAAAGAGCAGGAGGTAAGGCAACGTCATAAGGAGTTATTGAAAGTGTAGTACTTTCTGATTCTCTAAATAAATTTCCAGCAGCAGTTTTTGCAATCGCCTTAATTCTAAAATCGAAATTAATTGCAGAACCTGCAATACCATCATTATCTAAAACATACGCATTTAATTCGCCATGTTTTATTTCTAAAGAATTTTCTCCTGTTTCTCCTAAAGTAGTAACATTTGCGAAATTTGTTCCAGTTGCTGCAACCTCTAACTGATAACTAACCTCAACAGTTGAAGTACTCGTAATTTCCGGATCTTCCCAAGTAACTGTCATTGCAACAGTATCTGGATCTATATCAGAAAGTGTAAAAGTATCTCCTGAATTAGGACTTGTAATATTTGGAACTTGTACCGCAAATTTAGATACTTGAAATAAAACTACATTAGAAACAGCTGCACCAGTAGTTACTCTCATATATACAGCAGTTGCAGAAAAAGATTGTACACCAGCATTGTCCAACATAGTATTTAATTCTGCCACAGACATTGAAAAGTTATTCTTATCTGTACTGCCTAATGCAATAGGGTTTGTAAATTCTGCATCTGTAGACATTTCTACTGTATAAGTTGCAGGTGCATTTATCTCATCTACCCAATTAATTGTAAATGCAGGGTTGTCTGGTAGTTCAAAATTCAGGAAAATAGTACTAATACCTGGAGTATTTAAAACAAATGCAGCATCTGGACTTGTAATTGTTAAGCTTTCTTCTACATCACAAGCACCTAATAATAAGGTTAATGATAAGAATAAATAGCTTAATTTTTTTATATAATTTTTCATTTTTTATATTTTAAAATTAAGTTGATATTATAAATTTATTGGAATTAAAATATAACGACCTGTTAAATCATTAAACCAAACATCGTAATCATCTTCTACAATTATAGGAATTGCGTCTCCACCAGCTGTTGCAATACCAGAAAAAGAAGAAGAACTTCCCCAATTAGAACCAGCACCAGTAACAAAATTTACATTACCAGGAGTTAACCTAACATTATTTGCGTACCAAATATGACCATCAAAAGCTAAAGCTGTCATAGCAACATCAGCAGTACTTGTTCCTTTTAAAGTTAAACTAGCAGGACTTGTAATACCTGTAGCGTCAAATGCTTCAAAAGTAAATGTCTTACTAGCAAAGTTTATTTTAAAACTATAGTACCCAGCGGCAGTTATCGCAGAATTATTATTAGGGAAAGTTCCTGGATCAGAACCTCCTCCTGGATTAACATCAATAGTAGAAGCGTCATTAGTTCCCCATTGTGGTTGCCATAAACCTTTAGTTTCTAAAAGTTTAAATTCTCCAGTTCCAAAATATCCTGTATAGTAAAAGGTATTACTATCATTAGGATCTCTGTATATAGCAGGATTGTTGTTGTTGTTATTCCAATCAGGAGAAGTTGCATTCCCTACTAAATAATAATCGTTAAATGTATAATTAAAGTAAGGATATACATTAAATTGTATTGCGTTAGATACAGAAACTTCAGTGTTCTGAGAACCTAAAGAAGCGACAACTCTTGCATAGATTGCTTTCCATTCGAAAGGATTTAAACCGGCATTACCGGCTGCTGCATTTACTTCATTAACAGATAATGTAATTGAACTATTTCCTGTTATTGTTGCTGCTGTTACCGGTGCTGTAAAAGCATTATCACTAGAAAATTGAATTGCATAATTAATAGACGCTTGTTGCCCATAATTTGCTTCATTCCAATTTAATGTTACGGCAGGGTTGCCTGTATTTACGGCATCCAATTCTAAATCTGTGAAACCAAGTTCTGCTAAAACTGGGGCAGTTGGTGCTGAAATTGTAAATATTTCAGAAGTATCATCACAAGAATTGAAAACTAAAAGTAGGATTCCAATGATTGTAATTGCTGAAAATCTTTTTATATTTTTCATCATTTGTATTTTGTTATTAGTATTAGTACCCTGCATTTTGAGTTAAGTTAGGGTTAGAAGCTAAACTTGCTGAAGGTATTGGATAAAGGTTCATATGAGCAGGCAATGCAATACCATTTGTACCATTTCCTTTCCAAGCCCAGTTATATGAACCACCTGTGAATTTACCAAAACGTATTAAATCTTGTCTTCTGTGAGCTTCCCAATGTAATTCTCTTGACCTTTCATCTAAGATAAAATCCAAAGTTAAATCTGAAATAGTAAGATTGTTTTGTGGGTTGTTCGCTCTTGTTCTTAAAGAGTTGATGTAGTTTTCTGCGTCTCCTGCAGATGCGCCTGAACCTCCTCTTAAATGAGCTTCAATATACATCAAGTAAACATCAGCTAATCTAAATAATGGAAAATCCGTATCTACAAATGTTTGGTCTGCACCATAACTACCTGTTGAAGTTGCATTAGAGTATTTCTCGATAATATATCCTTGATCTTTATCAGAAATATCTGTAATTTCTATACTTCTTGTTCCTGAAATTAAAGTATTTCTTGTATCATTATTATATATACCATCATCAAATAACTGTGCAAATTGTTTTCTAACTCTTAAAGCGCCTCCCCAGCCACCAGCACCAACACCAAGTGCAGTACCATTCGCTTCTATACTACCAACTTCACCATTAATCATAACAGTTGTTGGTCCATAGTTTTGAGTGTAAGTTCCATCAGAAATTAAAGGAAAAATAATTTCATTGTTTGCTGAGTTTACATCATTATCTGCCATAAAGTTGTGGGTATAATCCGTTGCTAATACATAACCACCACCAATAATTTTCTTAGTATAATCTAAGCTTTCAGTATATTTTGCTTCTCCAATATAAACTTCTGCATTTAAATACATTTTAGCTAAAATCATCCAAGAAACTCCTTTGTCTGCTCTACCGTGTTCGTTTTGTCTTGGATCTTTTAAATCTGCTTCAATTGCAATTAATTCAGCTTCAATAAAATTAAATAATTGACTTCTGTTATAGGCTAAAGGTTGTGTATTAATTTCATCTTCTTCAGTTGTAAAGTTTGCTTGACCAAACAAGTCCATCATATAATAATATGACATTGCTCTTAACAACCTTGCTTCTGCTCTGAAAGCAACTATAGTTGTTTTTGTAGCAGCAGAAACATTTCTTTCTGCTAATTTTGCATCTGTAGTTTCTCTTAAAAAGTTATTTGCAAAAGCTATTGTTACATGACTTCTACCAAACATTCCTAATATGATTGGGTCATCAGAGTTCCAAATATTACGTTGTATTTCACGTGTTCCAGGGTCATTTTCGTAAGACCAAATCATTTGATCTGCAGATAAGGTTTGTAAGTATAATAATACTCTACCAAATTGACTTGTTCCTGCATCTAATCCATCAATATTTGATGAGCCAGGACCATCAACACCAGTTAAAGAAAGGTTTGCATATACACCTGCCAATAATTCTTTATAAGCCGTTTCATGTGCAAAGAATTCTTCACCTAATAAATCTTGATCATCTTGTGGTGTAATGTCTAAGTCTTTTGTACAAGAAGACAAAGCAATCACCATGATCAGAAATATTGTTGCTATTCTTTCGATTTTAAATATTTTTTTCATTATTAAATTTTTATAAATTAAAATTTGATATTAGCTCCAATCAAGAAAGTTCTTGGTCTTGGGTAAATAGTGTTATCAATTCCATTAAACACTTCTGGATCTAAACCAGAGTAGTTTGTAATGGTAAATACATTTTGCATACCAGCCCATAAACGGATGCTGTTTGATGCAAATTTTTTGATAGGTCTATCAAGCGTATAACCTAAGGTTATGTTATCCATCTTTAAGAAAGAACCATTTTCTAAATAAATATCAGAAATGATAACATCTGAAGTGCTATTAAAATTTGTATTTAATACGGATGAAGGAATGTTTCCTAAAACAGCATTGTCTTGCAACAAATCATATTGTGCTAATCCAGAATTTACGTTGTTGTAAACATAATTACCTAAACTAGCTCTTAAGTTAAAAGCTAAATCAAAGTTCTTATAATCAATACTAGATTGAAAACCAAAAGTAAAATCGGCTTGTGGATTTCCTTTTAAATATTTGTCTTGAGTATTTATAACTCCATCTCCATTTAAGTCGGCATACGCACCTTCAATTGGTTGTCCAGCAGTATCATATAATTGTTTGAAAACATAAAATGAATTAGGGGCAAAACCTTCTCTATATAATTGAATAAAGTTTCCTGTTCCACCAGCAATACCACCTGTAGTAATATCTTGATTTAATGCTAATTCTTTAATTTCTCTATCTAAATAAGTAGCGTTAAAATTCAAATTCCAATTTAAATCTTCATTTTTAATGATATCTGCATTCACGGTAAACTCTAAACCATTTACTTGTAAATCTCCAACATTTTGTATAACTCTATTTGTAAAGTTAGAACCATCAGCAACTGGTGCATCCGCTAATAAATCTGTAGAATTTTTTTGAAAAGCATTTATAGAACCTGTAATTTTATTATCGAATAATCCATAATCTATACCTAACTCTATTGTTGCCGTATTTTCCCATTTTAAATTACTTCTTTCAGAAGGAATTGTAGATTGAATAGGGACACCACCAAATAAATAACCAGAACCTTGGTTTCCAAAACGATATTTGTCTAAGTATAAATCTCCAGAGATTCCATCTTGTTGACCATTAACACCATAAGAAGCACGTAGTTTTAAGTCTGAAATTACTTTATTATTTTTTAAGAAATCTTCATTACTCATTCTCCAAGCTAAAGCAGCTCCTCCAAAATCACCCCATCTATTTTCTGGACCAAATCTAGAAGTACCGTCTCTTCTGTAGTTTAAAGTTAACATATATTTTTCATTATATGTTAGATTTGTTCTTGCTAAGAAACCAACTAAAACAACTGGTGTAGAAACATAAGAAGTTGCACCCGTATCATTAGGGTTTCTTGTATTTCCAGTGCTATCTCCAGAACCATTAAAAGATTGATATGAATAACCAGCCATAACATTTGCTTTTAATTTATCAAAAGTTTTTACATAAGTAAAGTAAGTATCAAAAGATTCATTAAGAACTTCATTCGTATAAGAAGAATCATAACCAACAAATAAATCTGTATAATTCGCAGGGCTATTTAAAGGACTTGTTCCTATACCGGTTCCTGTTGATTTATCAAAACCAGCATTAGCAGTTACCGTTAATTCTGGTAAAAAATAAAAATTATATTCCAATTTTAAATTACCATAATGTCTAAAAACATTAGAAGTATTGTTATTCTGTAATAAAGAAGCTACAGGGTTTCTTGTTCCATTGTTAACTAAAGTACCTTCTGGAGTTCTAGTTAAATGTTGATAAAACCCACCAAAAGGTGATGTTGCATCATACACTGGTTGTGTTGGGTCATAACGTAAAGCTGCATTAACTTGACCAGCATCTGCAAACCGGTTATCTTCAAAAGCTCTATTATAATTTAAAGCTATTTTAAAATGATCATCAAAAAAGGATGGATTCATAGATAAAGAAAACGTAGCTCTATCAAATTGTGATGTTAAAATGTTACCTTCAATTCCTGATAAACCTACAGAAAGTCTTGTTGGTATAGCACCAAAAATTTGACCTCTAGCAGTTAGATTGCGTTGCGTAGAAACTGATTTTTGATAAATTTCATCTTGCCAGTTTGTATTAGCTGTTCCTAATAAGCCAACCATACTTGGTTGTTTTTGAGCAACTAAGTTTCTAAAAGCATCACCATCAAAAACATTAACTCTATCTCTTATTTCACCAAAACCCATTTGAAAATCGTAATCTAAAGAAGACTCTTTTCTACCTTTCTTAGTGGTAATGATAATTACACCATTTGCACCTCTAGAACCGTAAATTGCAGTTGCAGAAGCATCTTTTAATACTGAGAAAGATTCAATGTCATTTGGGTTTATACTAGCTAAAGCACCTCTAGATCCACCAGCTGTTCCAGACATTGGTAAACCATCTACTACTATCAAAGGGTTATTAGAAGCATTTAAAGAAGAGCCTCCACGAATTCTGATTTGAGAACCAGCACCAGGACCACCGTCTGTTACAATGGTAACACCAGCAACACGTCCACTTAATAAGTTTTCTGGGGTAACAATGTTACCTTTCGTAAACTCTTTTGCTGTAATTGCTTCAACAGAACCAGTTGCATCTCTAACGGTAGTTGTACCGTAACCAACAACAACAATTTCATCTAATTGTTCAGAAGACTCTTCAAGTTCTACTGTTAGATTAAAGTTAGCGTTAATTACAACTTCCTTATCTGCATACCCCAGATATCTAAAAACAAGTGTGTCACCCGTTTTTACCTTTTCAATAGTAAAGTTACCATCAAAGTCTGTTTCAGCTCCTCTAGTTGTACCTTTTACTACTACACTTACTCCAGGTAAATATTCACCTGATGCTTTTTCTTTTACGACACCTTTTACTGTTTGCTGTGCAAACATTGTAAAGGATGTACTTAAAAGAAATCCAATTAATAATAATTTAATTTTTTTCATGTATAATTTGTTAAATAATAACTGTAAATTTGTTTTTTTAGCAATAAACTTACATTCCACTTAGTAAATATAGAATAGAAACATGTTAATATATCATATAAAAATTGACGAAATCGGTTTCGTGTTAACAACTTTTTTCATCTAAATATCCGTAAATTAGCAAAATTCAATATCATAAAACTGTCTTTTTACAAAAAATGAAGCAAAAAATCACCATAAAAACAATTGCAAAGGAGTTAGGGGTTTCAACCTCTACAGTTTCTAAGGCTTTAAAAGATAGTCATGAAATAAGCAAAGAAACTACAGATAGAATTCAAGCTTATGCCAATTATTATAACTATAAACCTAACAGTTTAGCGCTTCAATTAAGAACACAAAAGACAAAAGTAATCGGTGTTATTCTACCTAAAATTGTGCATCATTTCTTTTCTATGGTGATTATGGGTATAGAAGAGGGCGCTAATAAAAAAGGGTATAATATTATGGTTTGTTTTTCTAATGAATCGTATAAGAAAGAAGTAGAAACATTAAAGGTATTATCTAATGGAAGTGTAGATGGTTTAATTGTCTCTATTGCGAATGAAACCCTTAAAAACAAGGATTTTAATCATTTTAAAGAGTTGGTATCAGAAGAGATTCCTTTAGTGTTATTTGATAGAGTTGTAGATGAAATTTTATGTGATAAAGTCGTTGTGGATGATGTAGGCGCGGGCTATAAAGCTACAACACATTTAATAGAAAATGGACGTAAAAAAATAGCTTTATTAACCACTCCTAGCCATGTAAATGTGG
>Ga0209534_10002609_pt1 | contig 17709 bp, 9 predicted proteins | sample COG_07_FD_184751 | JGI IMG/M metagenome (GOLD analysis project Ga0209534, IMG submission 184751) | Pelagic Microbial community sample from North Sea - COGITO 998_met_07 (SPAdes) (version 2) | ecosystem: Environmental > Aquatic > Marine > Neritic zone/Coastal water | place: Helgoland, sampling...
GGAAGCCGTGATGGTGGCCGTGGATACGGTGGAGGAGACCGAGGTGGAGACCGACGCAGCAGCGGCGGAAGCCGTGATGGTGGCCGTGATGGTGGCCGTGGATACGGTGGCGGAGACCGAGGTGGAGACCGACGCAGCAGCGGCGGGTACCGTCGTGATAACAATCGCCGTCCACAGAGCACCGACTCAAATTTTCGCCATGCAAAGGGCAAGCGCCCAGGACACGCTCACAACCGGGGACCAAACGACCTCCAACCGAGGAAGCCCGACCGATACGACGATTGATTGGAGGTTAACAACTTGAGTGCAGAAACGCATTATCTCAATGCTCTGGAAGCTCTTGATGAAGGAGACCGGGTGAAGGCCCTAGAAGAGGCTAAACTGGCCACTTCCCTTGATCCCGAACATACTGAAGCATGGTCAATCTATGTTGAAGCCACCGTTCCTGCCCGTGGAGAACAAATGACCATGCTCGATGCTGCCCAAGCATTGGCTGGCGTAAAAAAAATCGTTGCGATTGACCCGTCAAGGTTGGACATGTGGGTTCGCGGTGGCCGCCTTATGGCGGACGACCTTGGTTTGCTTCACGATGCCTTGCATTGGTGGCAGAAATGCCGAAACTTCACGCCTGATGAGGCCACACCGCTTGTTGAAATGGCTTCAATTCTTGCCGATATGGGGGAATATGAAGAAGCGCAACGCAGGTTAGAATCCATCCTCGAAGAGAACATGGATGTTCCCACATCACAATTCACTCGAATCAACGGGCTATTGAATCTCGTTCGGGCTGCCGCTCTGCAAGACTCAAAAGAAATTTTCCGACCTTATGAGAAGCACCACAATGGATGGGAAGCCATTCGACAAAAAATGAAGAAGCCACCCATGTCGGAGAATTTCATTTTCCTGATGATATCTGTACCACTTCTATTGGGGGTAATTTATTTCTCACAACAATTCGCTGGACAAGGATGGGGCTCATTCTGTTTGACATCTTTGGTCATCCTGTTCATTGTTCTGTTTTCCATGCGAACCGCAAAGCGTTGGTTCCAACTGATCAATCGGCCCGCATTCAACCTGCTTAGGGCTATGAATTTTGAAGCCTCCACCGGCCATACCGTCCTCCAAGAGGACATTCGGACGTCCGTTCTTTACATGTACATCATGCAACGAAAACCGAGGCCATGGCAGGAACGCACGCTAAAAATCATCGATAGAGGTTCTGGCCTTCCAAAGAACTGGAAGCAACGCCTTCCCGATTTTGAGGCCCACTTGTCTTACGTTGAAGACCTCGATGAGGAAGACGAGGACGAGGGATTGCGGCCTTACGAAGAAGAGTGAATCACGTTCCAGCGGTGCCATCGTCAAGATAGGCGCTTTGTTGCGGCGATAGCGAATCAATGCTCAAGCTCAATGCGACTCATGTTCCTTAGAGGGTCATGGAGGGGGGTCCATCGTAGCGGCATCTTCAGCAAGGCGAACCGGTGCGGGATATTGATTGGCGAAGGACATGTCCATGACTTCCATAGGTGTCTCCCTGCCGGTGCAAGGTTCATCGGCAACCGTCGGCAAGCAAGAAGTGGGCTGTCAATCTTTCTGATGCATTCGTCGTTATTGTCTTGAACGGTTTAGATTCGCCTTAAAACCGCCTGCAGGGTTACCTTTACCATCACAGGAGCCCGTGTGGCATCGATAGCACCGTTGTTCATGGATTCAAATGACGCTGAACGATGACGTCCATCATGCCGGTAGCACTGCAGAGAAGATCAGCCAATGCTGATGCTTCCTTTCCTCTTCGGCTTGTGCGCATCACTGCTGTGATTGAGCGTACTGGACAGCGTATTGCTGAGCATAGGCAGCCGCTGTTGCGGCATCGTAGCCTTGGCCTACAAACTGCTGGTAGTACTGTTCGTAAATCGCTTGGTCGAACCCACCAGCCGCTGGTTGTGCTGCTGCAGGCTGAGCTGCTGCTGGTTGCGCTGCTGCTGGTTGTGCTGCTGCTGGTTGTGCTGCTGCTCCAGCAGCATCTCCACCAACATACTGAGCGGCAAATGCACGAGCGGTCTCTTCAGGGTAGCCCTGAGCGATGAGTTGCTGGACGTATTGCTCTGTAGGGTCGAGTGCATCGGTACCAAAGGCGCCGCCCATGTCTCCAAATGCGTCTTCCTTTTCGCCACCGCGGCGCATGAACATTAAGGTTCCAACGATGATGAGCAGTAGAAGACCTACTGCAGCGATCAACATTGTTGAGTCAAGTCCTTCCGAGTCGCCTTCAGTGCCGTCGCCGGATGGAGTAGCATCAGCCCATAGACCGGTAGTTGCGTCATAAGTCCAATCTCCGGACCATTCACATTCGTCATTGTCGTTCATGATCCACTGCCCACCAGCTGCTTCAGCAGCAGGGTCAATTTGAGTGCCTTGGCAGACCGGGAGGGTGATGGTAATTTGACGGTAAATACGGTCGTCGTCGTTATCTGCATCGTCACCTTCGTACACCAGGAGGTAAATGGTCACTGCTTGGGATGATTCGTTGTCATAGAGCCTCTTCAAGTTCAGAGTGAGTTCCCAGTTGTCTCCGTCGGAGAGTTTGCTGGTTCGGTCCCAGAGTTGCTTTCCTTCACCGAGAGCATCACTGCTCAAGTTGTACTTCTCAAGACCTTCTAGATTGAAATCACTGTTGCTGAAGGCGACTTCGATGTAAACGTCATCATCTTCTGAACCGCTCAAGACTTGACCGCTCAGAGTGATTTGATCATCGGTGATTTGTTTGTTGTCGAACGTTTCTTGGGTCCATGTGAAGTCCACAGGTTCGTCTCCCATGCCTTCAGCAAGAATCACGAAGTACATGCGGTATTCATCTGAAACACGTCCGGCGCTGTCTGTAACAGTGAGTTCAATCTTGATTTGATTTTCAATCGAACCTGTATCGTCAACAGTGACGTTTTGGAACTTATAGGACCACAAACCGCCGCTTGCAGCAGTTTGGGTGTAAGTGTCACCGAGCAAGCGGTAGTCGTCGTCACCGTATTTGGCGTCGTAAAGCACCTTCCATTGGTAGGTTTCAATACCGTTTCCAGTAAGTGCATCGGCGTCAGATGAATTGCTTGCATCAAAGTGAACAACCAACTCTCCGCTGTCCTCTTCGAGGACGATTCGGTATTCATCGTAATCCACACCCTGGAAGGTTTGAGGATCTCCCATGGTGATAAGGTCAGAATATGTTTCCCGAATGTCGACTTCACCATCTGCTATTGGGATGAATTCATCAGCCTCTGCATCGTTGGTTTGTACGGTGACTTCCAACTGACGTGCGTGTCCTGCATCATCATGAAGGTAGAGGGTAATGTGCCATTCTTCTCCCTGAGCACAGCCTGTTAAGGATGACAGATCGGTCTTACAGAATGTCATTGTAGGCATCTGTTCACTGGTGTGGCCGGTGACTCCAGTCGCCAAGGAAGTTCCATCCCAGTTGTTTGGTCCGTCAATGACCCAGTCTGCGTCCAAGGATGCTTCTGTGTCGCTAAGGAAATCAAAGGTGAGTGTAGCATTGCTCTTCATGTAGCGCACCTTGTAACCGTTGGTATTTGGGTCGTTATCAGGGACCTCTCCGTTGATGGTGATGTCCTCGTTATCAAATCCAGATGGATAAGGCGTGACTTGGTACTTCAAGAGGTTTCCAAGCAACGGGAAGGTTGTGTCATTTGCACGGTTTGAGTTGCCTGCGACGTCAATGGTTGTGGCGATAAGTCCTCCACTTTGATAACTGCAGACTCCGAGTAGAGTATCCTGGATGTTGTCATTCGAGCGAATAAGTCGCTGGAATTCTCCGCCGTTTTCCATGTAACCTCCGCCACAAGTGGTTGGGACTTCGTTGGGGCTCACGCTGGACGTGCTGATGACACCGTTTGCAACGACAGTGTCGCCAAGGGCAGTGAAACCTTGGAACGAAGTCGGCAATACGTTATCCATGATTGGATGGTAAGGGTCTGCTAAGTCCATCTTTGCGTAGGTAATTCGCTTGTCTTCATCGGTTTTCTCCTTGATGTCCAAGTTGAACGGAAGTCGGGATGTCGAGTCCTTACCATAGACTTGCTCACCATGCGGCGCAAGGTGGGCCTGAATGGTTCCACCGGCCGACATGAAGTTGGTCAGTACCGTCTTTCGCTGAACAGGGTCAGCAAGGGATTGATAGTAGCCATCTCCACCTTGATCGGTATCTTTTGCAGCATTCAAGTCCTGCATTGGTAGAATGATTTTATCGTAATGTGTAAACCATCCGGCATCGAAGTACTTGTCCCAGTCTCCAATCTCAAATTGAGTGTAGGTCATTCCAAGAAGAGCGAGGTCTTGCTTGATGATGCCTGTTTCCGTTGAGGTGTCTGAGAGAATAGCGATGTCAATGTTCTCAGCGAAGGTTGCTTCGAAGAAACGTGGAGTTCCTTTCTTTGTTCCATCGGTAAGTTCTCCGTAGAAACTGATGTTGTACGTGTGTCCGTCGAGCCATCCGTTCCATGGCGTGAATGTTACGTCAACCTTTTCTTGGCTTTGCAGGCTTACAGGCGCTCCAGAATCAACCAGATGGGCCCTCGTACCGTCAGCCATGTCAACGACTTCCATGAAGAACACATACTCGCCTGCGAGCACTCCGTTTTCGGCCACGAGATCCCATGAGTGGGTCAAGGCGCTATCTATTGGAAGAACACATGGGAGCGTTTGGTGGGTTAGACATTTCAGTTTCTTCGGGGGTTTGATTCCAATATCTACCGATTCAACGTTGAAAATAACACGTTCAATGTTGTTGGATGTGGATAACTCGTTGTTGTTGTACCAATTGGTGCCCACGGTTCCGTTGTCAAAGATGGTCTTGACATCAAGCCGATAGACTCCTGAAACGAAATCGTGTGATGCAATAACACTCGTGTCCACGTCTTCAGCATCGACACCAGTTCGGGTCGTTGTGTAGGTTGCATCTTCAACGAAGGTGTATTCCTGCAACGAGATGTTGTTGAAACCAACGCCTCTAAATCCGTCGTTAATACCGTTTCTTCCGTCCTCATCGGATTGGAATTCAAAGTTGATGTCTACGGTGGATCCTTGTAGGGAAATACACTCTGAGAACCATTGGGTTGAATCTGGGGAAGAGCGGTTCTGGATGTACAAGTGAGTCAAATCTATGCTGGTTGTCTTCACGAGTTCCTCGGAGTTGAAGAATACGTTGTAATTGCCAGACCCTTCTTCATTGGCTGCATCACCGATGTAATCCAATTCTGTGAAGTCAATCGATTCGGTTGCATTCACAATTCCGTTTCCATCGTCGTCATTCTGGCATGTCCCATCCTCATTGTAGTCGTTCCACTGAGCAAAGACAAGACCAGAATAGTTCTCTGAACCACTACCACTTGCTGACGCCTTTTCATAATCCACCATCATCAATGCGTAATCGCTTGGATCAATGTTTCCACTTTGGTCGGTGGTGTAGAATGTATCAGCATAGTATTCGAAATTCAACGAGACGAAATCCCCAGACATGCTGGTGAGGTCGATGTTTGGAATTATCAAGGTCTCGTTTGCCCATGCGTCGTCGTAACCGTTGGTTGAGGTATCACAGGGATGGCCGAACCAGTAGGCATTGCTGTTGAAAATCTTGGTTGAACATGAGTTTTCGCCGTAGATAACACCCTTCGGGTTTTGGTTTTCTTGGTGCAGGTATCCGTCGCTGTCAGAGGTGAAGTCTTCTTCACAAACAGCGTTGCTCGCACCACAGATCACGTCTGAAGGCGTTGCGGAGTAGACGGTTGCTTCAATATCAAAGTCAACTGGCGTGTTACCCCAATTGTTCGTTGTTACTCCAATGTCAAAGATACCCTCAGCGTACAAGCCTCCGGGAAGGAATCCTTCAATTCCTTCCACAGCTGGGTCATACAGGTTGAACGGGGTAACATAACCGACCGCGTCGTCATTGACGGACTGTTCGTCCCACGCATTGTTAGAGATTGTAGCGGAAATTCTGTAGGTTGTATCGTTGAGCAGGTTTGCCTGAATTGAAGTTGTGTATTCTTGGCCAGGTTCAAGGTTGGTGAGCGGGCCAATTGTGGTGGTTTGAGTCTGTGGGTTGGGGAGGAACGCTGTGTTCTGTTTCCAGATGGTGAGGTTATCAACAGCGAATCCATCTCGTCCAGACCAACGGCTTTCGTTATCATCAGCAGTTGACCCTTCGAATCCAGTTCGGAAGCGGAATCGAACATCCACCGTTTCACCGGCCCAATCGGACAGGTCAAAGGAACCCAATCCTTCTTCGGTAAAGTTGTTCCACCCGTAGTAGGTTCCTGATGAGTAAAGGCCGTAGTAGACGATCTGATTTTCATCAGCTCCCCAGAAGTTCTGTTTGTACATGCGGTCCATGTCAAAGCCGCCCCACATGGACTCTCCAGATGCACATGCACCTTGGAGTGCTGCTTGTTGTGGACATCCGATGAGGCTCCATCCAGTTTCTTCACTGCCCACTTCAATAATGGCCAGGTCGTCCCAAACATCGCCGACAATGAAACCGTTTTGGTCGGCACTACCAAGAGCCCCGAGTCCAAGATGTTGGAACAATTCAACGCTCATGAAGGCACGGTCTGCGCCAGTGAGGTCGACGTCCGTGAGGACCATTGCATCGTCCCAGTTCCTTCCATATCCAGACCATGCGTCTCCAGATTGGTTGGTTTTCATGTTGCCTGCCCACATAAAGTCGGTAGGGTTGAGGTAGTTTGCAGAAACGTTCGGGTCGTTGTTCCCCGTGGACGCTCCTGTTGAGTGATTGGTCTCAAGATGCCAGTTCGTTAAGCCATCAACGTATTCCTCGAAGGCCCAGTTGCACCCTGCTCCACATCCTGTTTTGACCTCAGGTGTGTCCCAATCGTTGGAATACACCGTGGCGTTCGAAGAGTTCAATTCATCAACGACCTTCAACGTGACTTCCAAGTCGGCACTTTGGCCGTTCAAGGTGTCCATTCCGGTGTTGGTGACGGTGACGTTGATGTCACGGGCACCTTCGCCGACCACGCCAAAGAAGCGGTCTACAGGTGATATTTCTAAATCGGTGACCGCCAGGTCTTTGTTGTCCATTTCGACGATGGTGAGGGTATCATACTGCCCTTCCCATCCGAAATTGTCTCGCCATCCACCGAAATTGTACTGGGTGTGACCAATGACCAAATCGTCAGCTGAGTTCGGTCCTCCGGACAATTGTCCGATGTCAACCGATGATGGCCGGCGGCCTGTAACGTATGAGAGTGGGCTAACGTGCCCACCGTTTCCATCAGAAAGTGTTACTTGGACGGTTGTGGGGAACGAGAGGAAGAAATTCGAGGTACTTCCGCCAGCGGAGTCAGTTGTGTTTAGCTGGTAGGCGATGGTTGGGTTGACGAAATCCGGCTCGCTGTCTCCATTGAGATCATCAACTGCGATGGACCACGAAATGTACGGGCCAAAGTATGCCTTTTGTGGCGAACCAAAGGTGCCTTGTGATGTTGTTCGAGAGTATGAGACGTTCTCGAGGTTGCCGTCCATGACTGCGATGGTGTCAATGTAGCCGTTTGCAGCAACATCGGCGATTGCAAAATCATCGGTTGTGGTTGTCTGCATGTTGACAATATTGGTGTTGGCCTGGTTGGTGCCGTAGGTGTAAGAGATCGGGTAGCCCGGGGCTACACCAGAAGCAGTACAATCGTATTCGATAATGGTGACGTTATCGTCGTTTCCAGGATTTGTGACGGTGCCGGATGCGTAGTCAAGTCCTTCGCTTCGGAGGAGGAAGATGTCATCGTCCGTGCACGATCCGGAGAAACTGCTTTGGCTTTCACCCCAATCGCCGACTTCGATGTTCCGGTAGGTGTTCTGGGATGAGGTGCCGAGGGTGGTTACCAATCCTTGCGAGTTTGAGGTAATCGGTCCAGAGTAGGTGACCACTCGTTGGTTTCCGGGCGTGACATCGGTAATGTCCAGGACGTAGATGTCGTCTCCGCCTGATTGGTCAGCATTCCCGACCGTCATATCCCATACCCAAAAGTGAGTAAATCGCTCTCCAACGGTCCAGTCTTTTTGGCCGCATCCACCGTTTTCGATGATGGTGATGTTACCAGGTTCCCCCGCAGGTTGGCCTTGGTCGTTGGTTTTGAATGGATTGTTTTTCTGATAGATGACAATGTCTGGGGCGCTATCTCCGGTAAATTCACCGACCTCGACCTGTTCTACATTGGCAAATGAGTCCCATTCTGCATTGCGGCTTTGGTTGCCGGTGACCCATACGTCTTGGCGCTCGCTAAAGTCGCCGTTGCCGTCGTTCCAAAGAATACTCAAGGTGTGGGTTCCTTCGGTTGCAATGGCAAGATCGTTGTGTCCGTCACAATCGAAATCACCAATGGCGACATCCACAGGATCGCGGTTGGTCGTATAGGTTCGGGAAACTGAGGCGCTGGCTGTAGTTGCGAGTGCAGCGGTCGTACTCAATATCATTAGCAATGAAAGGAATAGGCTGCGGGCTCGGGCTCTAGAGAGGTCATTTTTTGATAGCATAGACATCACTTGTCCGACCCAAGCCCTGTTTCAATATAATGCCTTTGTAATCTGGTTCCGAATGAACCATGGCGCAGGGCGCCCTTTTTGTTCAAAAATCGGCCAAAAAAGCACTGTGGTGTTACGAACTTCAAAACCGACCGGCCAGCCACTTCGGAGAGGGGCCCCATCCAATGGCGTCTCCACCGTGGATTTTGACCAGTTTTCCGGCAGCAAACAAGGATTCCAGCCAGACTTCTAGCGCGGTCCCTTCACGGTTTCCGAGTCGTTTGCTGGCGATTTCTTCAATGTCTTCTGTCTTGAGTGCGGTCCTTCCATGTTCGCGAACGACAAGCTGAAGCAATTCCCTTAGCCATGCTTCGGCCATCGGGTCAACGCTTGTGGCTCCTTGTACGGGGTGAGGGGGGTCCATGTCCTCAAGTATTTCCATGAGTTCAATGGTGTCGGTCTGTGCCGGTGGCTCAAGTCCCACTTCTGCAATTTTCGCATCAAGGTTAAGTTCACCAATCGGGCGACGAACAATTGGAATTCGTGAAGGGTCCGGTGTAGGCCCCATATCAGCGGGCTTTTCATCGACAGGAGCCTCCTCCATTTCGATGTTCATGCCTGCCTTTTGTCTCGCTTTACTGACCTTAGAAAGGTCAACGGGCTTAACTTGAGTTCCGATCGGCATGGTCCACCCCACGCCCGCAAGTCCGAGTTTGTCAACGTGGTTACTCACCCAGTCAACATCCCCTTCAATCACGACATTGACATCGTGGTCGTCGGAGCGGAACCGGTAGCGAACGTTTCCCCGGAGTTTGCTCATTGTTTCAACCTCAGTCCTTCTTTGACTTGAAGATAGTGGCTCTATTGGCCTTCTCCAGCCATCTGCCTTAGGACGGTGTGCAAGATACCACCGTTGCGATAGTATTCGACTTCCACGGGTGTGTCGAGGCGAACCTGAACCGTGAAGGAATTGACTTCGCCTTCAGGGGAGGTTGCTTCAACCGTCATCATCTGGAGAGGTTCCACTTCATCGGTAACTCCAATGGAAAAGTGTTCATGACCAGTCAGGCCGAGCGTCTCGTGGCTTTCTCCTTCCATGAACGTGAGCGGTAGCACTCCCATTCCTACAAGGTTTGAGCGGTGGATGCGCTCAAAAGATGTCGCAATAACGGCTTTGACTCCGAGGAGGTAAGTGCCTTTTGCAGCCCAGTCACGCGAAGAGCCTGTGCCGTATTGACTGCCTGCGAGGACAATTTTAGGCGCCTCAATTTGCGCTGCATCGTAAACGGATTCAACTTGTCCATTTTCGTGGTTCAGTGCAAAGCCACCTTCTGTCCCAGGGGCCATCTCATTACGAATCCGAACGTTTGCAAAGGTTCCACGCATCATGATTTCATGGTTGCCTCGGCGACTGCCGAATGAGTTGAAGTCACCTTTTGCGACATTGCGTTCACTCAACCAAACTCCAGCAGGGCCGTCTTCTGGGAACGAGCCTGCAGGAGATATGTGGTCGGTCGTAATCGAATCTCCAAGTTTCAGCAGGACGCGAGCATCCTTAATCGATTCAATCGGGTCAGCCTTGGCTGATAGGCCAGAAAAGAATGTGGGCAGTCGGATGTAGGTGGAAGCATCCTCCCACGGGTAGAGAGGACTTGGTGCGGCAGGAATGCTGTTCCAACGAGGTTCATTCATGGCGTCCGCGTAGCGTTGCCGGAACATGTCGGGAGTGATGACGCTCATTGCTTTGGCCAGTTCTTCATCGGAGGGCCAAACGTCCTGAAGCATGACGGGTTTCCCGTCCCTGTCATGGCCGAGAGGCTCGGTCGCCAAATCGATTTCCAAGGTTCCTGCAATGGCGTAGGCAACAACCAACGGCGGGCTTGCAAGATAGGAAGCCTTGACTTTCCCGTGAACACGTCCCTCAAAATTACGGTTTCCCGAAATCACAGATCCAACGATGAGGTCGGCATCATCGATTGCTGCTTCAACAGGTACAGGCAGCGGGCCAGAATTTCCGATGCACGTTGTGCAGCCGTATCCAACGACGTGGAATCCCATGGCGTTCAAGTCCTCTTGGAGGCCGGTTGCCTCGTAGTACTCGGTCACGACACGGCTGCCTGGTGCAAGAGATGTCTTGACCCAGGGCTTGACCGTAAGTCCACGGCTTCGAGCATTCCGAGCCAGGAGTCCAGCTGCGAGCATAACGCCTGGATTGGATGTGTTCGTGCACGACGTAATAGCGGCGATGACGACATCACCGTGGTTCAAATCGTAACGCTTTCCGTCCATTTCAACAATTGAACTCTTGGACAAGTCTTTGTGTTCCAAACCGTGACCTTGGTGGCCTAATTCGTGGGTGAGGCTTTCAATGAAATGCTCCTTCATGCTGTGAAGATCCACGCGGTCTTGAGGTCGCTTAGGGCCTGCAAGTGCAGGCAGGACTGCATCAAGATTGAGTTCCAGCACAGCGGTGTAAGACTTTTCTTCAACTTGGTCGCCGTACCACATGCCTTGTGCCTTAGCGTATGCTTCGACTCCGGCGATGGCGTCATCTTCTCTGCCGGTGAGGCGGAGGTAGTCCAGTGTTCGCTCGTCCACAGGGAAAAATCCACATGTTGCTCCATACTCTGGAGCCATGTTAGCGATGGTAGCGCGGTCGGCAAGAGTGAGTGCTTTCATTCCAGGACCAAAGAATTCTACGAATTTTCCAACAACGCCGTGTTCACGCAACATCTCTACAATGCGCAGGGTCATGTCGGTTGCAGTGACGCCTGACTGGAGGTTTCCAGTAAGGCGGACACCAATTACGTCGGGTGCAAGCATGTATATCGGTTGGCCAAGCATCACGGCTTCTGCTTCAATTCCGCCAACACCCCAGCCTAAAACGCCTAATCCGTTGACCATGGTTGTGTGGGAGTCTGTTCCAACCAAAGTGTCGGCGAGCCAAACGCCGTCTTCTTGACGAGCAACGCTCGCAAGGAATTCAAGATTCACTTGGTGAACGATTCCTCTTGATGGAGGTACAGCTTGGAAATTTGCAAGGGATTGTTGTCCCCATTTGAGGAACGTATAACGCTCCATGTTTCGGTGGTATTCGATGTCGAGGTTCATGCTCAGTGCATCGCTATGTGCTCCCGAGACATCGACCTGAACCGAGTGATCGATGACCAAGTCAACAGGTACCTGCGGATTGACCTTTTCGGGGTCGCCGCCCATCTCTACCATGGCGTCACGAAGTGCAGCGAGGTCAACAACAGCAGGCACGCCGGTGAAATCTTGGAGAATCACTCGTGAAGGGCGAAAAGGAATTTCCTTGCGCTCTCCGTTGGGCGACCATGATGCAATCGAGCGGACATCATCCTCGGTGATCAGAAACCCATCGTGGGCGCGAAGCGCTCCCTCGAGGAGGATGCGAATGGAATAGGGGAGATGCTTGGTGGGTAGGCCGTTAGCGTCAAGGGCGTCCAGAGCAAAATATTCTCCGCCTACTTCAAGAGGGCGTCGAGCGTTGAAGGGGTCCAAAGTGGCCATGATTCCTTCCAAAACGCACGCGTCTATGAAGAAATCCCTCGCATCATCTGCCGCCCCTTTCCGGGAAGAGCGCGATTTCACCAGAATTTGTACCAGGGGGAGTACTCGCCAGCGACTTCAACGGTGACCAAGGTGATGTCGTTGTTTGGTTTGTCGTTTTGGCAGGCAGTAGGAGCATCGCAGATACTTGACATGGCATCGATGTGCTCAAAGCCATCGGTTACTTGTCCAAAGACGGTGTGTACGCCATCAAGATGAGGTGTCCCTGGGGTTCCGTCCGGAGATACAGCATCGGGGTCGACGATGAAGAATTGTGAGCCACCGGTGTGGGGAGCAGATGTCTTCGCCATTGAAAGGTGGTACGGGTTGTGAACTCGCCCGTTATCTGCCTCATCTTCAATCGTGTATGAGTTCTTATCGCAGTCACCTGCGGAGTTTGATTCTTGCCCGTTGCAATATCCAAAGAATTTACCGGCATGGCCGCCGGTCCCATCGCCGTTGGTAAAGTCTCCACCTTGCATCATGAAATCCTTTATGACGCGATGGAAGATGACGCCGTCATACTTTTCATCTTGAGCCAGGAGTGCGAAATTTTCAACGTGTATGGGTGCGTCGGCAGCGAAGAGTTCAACCACCACATCTCCACTTCCCGCACTGCCGTCGTTGTTGGTCCATGTGAACGAGAGCGTGGCTTCAGTTGGTAGGCCTTCTTGGGATGTGCTGGAGGCGACGTTAATGCCCGCTAGAAGCAACAACCCGGCAATGAAAATCGCTGCAATGCCCGCCGGAGTCGGCGTACCGTCGTTGAGGAGACGGGGGATGGTTGTCTCACGAAATCCCTTCTCTTGCATCTCATTGAGTAAATCGTTGTAGGTGCTGTCTGCTTTTTTGTCGCGTGGTGCTTTTTTTACTGCCTCCCGCAACAGTGTGGCGGCCTTACGGTATTCGGAGCGGCTGTTGCGTGCTTTGGCGTTTAACCAGGTGGCATGGCCGGCGAGACGAAGGGTGGTAGGTTCGTTACCATCGGCGTCCAATTCCCTTAGAATCTTGAGCGCAGCCTCTCCTTTTCCCTTTAGAATTGCTTTCTCGGCTTTCTGCCATGCAGTCGTTAGTGCTTCGTCCGCCATGGCTCCTGCGAAGGGCCTTCCTGTTTTGAGCATCACCCTCAAGGAGTAAATGTTCATGCCCCAATATTGGATTTAGCGGAATGAGAAGGCAACATGTTGAAAGAGTGCGTGACAGCCCGGAGCAACCAAGAGGGACGGGTCTCCGACTCCATACCTCACAGGGGAAGAACAACCATGGACAAAATCATCAACGATTTCACCATCAACATCGCCACAGCAAACGGGACAGGTTCCCAGTCTGCGAACCTCATTTTACTCCAGTCCCTCTTCGACATGGGGGTCCCAGTGAGCGGAAAAAATCTGTTTCCATCAAACATCTCGGGTCTTCCGACCTGGTACATTGTCCGATTATCGGACTTGGGGTATCAAGCACCTGGTGACCGCACCCACATCCAAATTCTCGTCAATCCCGCAACTTGGGATGAAGACCTTGCATCAGCCGAACCTGGAACCGTTATCATTTGGAACAGCGATACCAAAAAGAAAACCGTGGAGCGGGAAGACATTATTTCGTATCCCGTACCGATGAGTTCACTGGCGCGAAAGATCAATCCAAAGATTGCAAAGCTCGTAACCAACATCATCTATGTCGGTGTTTTGGCCGAACTTTTGGGCATTGACCAAACCTGTTTGGAATCCGCAGTCGCACGCCAATTTAAAGGGAAAGAAAGTGCCATTGAACTCAACATTACAGCGCTGGGCCTTGGACGGGATTACTGCAAAGAGAACCTCACCAAGACCGACCCTTACACCACTGAATCCCGCGAAGTTGACCGCCCTCAATTTTTCATTGAAGGAAACGAAGCAGCAGCTCTTGGGGCCCATTACGGAGGAGTCCAACTCCTTGCCTGGTATCCGATCACACCATCATCTTCTATGGCTGAAAGCATCATTGCTTACATCCCACGTCTTCGTTCGAACGACGAAGGCGAAGCAACCTGTGCAGTCATTCAAGCAGAAGATGAACTCGCCGCAGCCGGTATGGTTCTTGGCGCTGGCTGGGCCGGCGGACGAGGAATGACTGCCACATCAGGTCCAGGTATTTCGCTCATGCAGGAATTCATTGGATTGGCTTACTTTGCTGAAGTTCCATCTGTCTTCTGGGATGTTACTCGTGTTGGCCCGTCAACGGGACTGCCTACCCGCACTCAACAATCCGACATTGCTATGCTTTACGAAGGAAGCCACGGAGACACACAACACATTGTCCTCATCCCTGGAACGGTTGAGGAGTGCTTTGAGTACGGCTGGCGTGCATTCGATTACTCGGAGCGATTCCAGACCCCGGTCTTTGGTATGAGCGACCTTGACCTTGGGATGAACCGTTGGGCATGCGAAGGATTCACCTACCCAGATATCCCAATGGACCGAGGCAAAGTTGTACGTGAGCGAGAGGCCTTCGAATCCTTTGAAACCTTTGGGCGATACCTCGATGTTGATGGAGACGGTATTCCTTACCGAACTTTACCTGGCTCAGGGATGGCACCGATTCTCTATCGAGGAACCGGACACAATCCCATGGGCGTATATTCCGAAAAGCCAGAAGATTATTTCAATCTCATGGCTCGCCTCAAAATGAAAATCGAAAGCGCCCGTGACGAATTACCCGCTCCACTGTTGCGTGAAGAAGAAGAATGCGAAGTGGGTATCGTATTCCTTGGGAGCATGGAAAACTCCATCCAAGAAATTGACGACATCCTTGAACAGACCGGAATGAAGGTCAGCCAATGCCGTATCAGAGCCCTTCCGCTTCACTCCGAAGTTGAGAACTTTATTAGCCGACATGAGACCGTTATTGTTTTGGAAATCAACCGAGACGGTCAACTCTACGGTATTCTTCGCCGAGAGCTCCCTAACGATTTGGTCACGAAGGTTCATTCGGTTGCCTACAGCGACGGAATGCCACCAAGAGCCAGAATCTACGCGGAACTCATCCAAGAGAAACTCAAGGAGGTTTCACAATGAGCGACAAACCAGCACGAGCGGTCAAATTGAACGTTCTTAATGAGCCAAAAGACAGTTACACCGGCGGACCATCTTCGCTGTGCCCTGGTTGTGGCCACGACCAAATTTCAAGCGTCATCATCACCGCAGCGTGGGAAAATGGGATTCAGCCTCATCGCATCGCTAAGATGTCAGGTATCGGCTGCTCATCCAAAACACCAGCATACTATCTTGGACAGTCGCACGGGTTCAACACCGTCCACGGACGAATGCCCTCCGTGACAACTGGAGCATACGCTATCAACAAGGATCTCCTTTACCTCGGTGTTTCGGGAGACGGGGATTCAGCGTCCATTGGTATTGGTCAACTGATTCACGCCATTCGCCGGAACATGGACATGGTCTACATCGTCGAGAACAACGGTGTTTACGGACTGACCAAGGGTCAGTATTCTGCAACCGCAGATGTCGGTTCCAAAAAGAAGAAAGGAACGGTGAACGAAACCCAACCGATTGATCTGTGCGCTCTCGCCATCAATTTGGGATGCACCTTTGTAGCACGTTCGTTTTCGGGTTCTAAGAAGCAACTCGGGTCTCTGATTAAAGCCGCAATGTCCCACAAAGGCTTCGCTCTTATCGACGTCATTTCACCTTGCGTGACCTTCAACAACAACGACGAATCCATGCGTTCATACGGTTACGTCAAAGAAAACGAAATCACCTTGCACATGGCCGATTACATTCCTCACTTCAACCCCGTTGAAGAGGTAGATGTCCCAGAAGGTCACTTCCGTGATATTACACTGCATGATGGGTCCACCATTCGACTTGAGACCATATCCGAACAGCATGACCCGTCAAGTCCAATGGCTGCCCTCACCGCCCTCCATGATGCTGAAGTCAACGCTAAGCACGTTACTGGCCTTCTCTACTTCGATGCAAGCAAACCATCGCTCGCTGAAGACTTAGGATTGGTGGACATGCCGCTGTTGGACGTTCCAGACGAATCCCTGCGGCCCTCTCAAGCATCTTTGGATGCTCTTAATGCTGAATTTTTAGCGTGAGTATCCCACCGCATCTCCCATATAGGAGTAGGAGTGTGTTCAATCAATGGTTGAACCAATCACAATAGGGACTGGAATCGTTCTCGGCTCTGGTGGAATGCTCTATGGCTTTCGCGCTTGGAAACGACGAAATGAGCGGCTCCGAGCCATGGCCCTGGTTGAAAAGTACAGCACTTCAACCCGCCTTCGCAATGTCACAGGTGGAGGCATGCGTTTGGTGGTTAACCTGCCTCAAATTGCGCAGATGCCTCTGCACGAACAAGATTCCTGGAGGGTTCGCGATAACCAACGAGATCAAAATCACATGGAGCTTGGTTTGATTCAACCGGATGTTCCCGAGCCGGCCCCTGATGCAGACGAGGAGCAGGGACGCGTCAATGAAATCGAACAACGAAACGAGTGGATTCAGGCGCATGCCTCTCCTCTTGTAGAACATGCTGCTTTGGTCTCAGAAGAGCACATTGGGAGCGGTATTGTAGCAGTTGAAGACCATGAAGAACACGAGGTTGACATCGATGAACGCCTTGAACGGGAAGGTGGCGAATCCGGTGTGGTTCAGATTTCACTTGCTTGGGACGATTACAATGACCTTGACCTTCACGTGTTTACTCCCTCTGGAGAACGAATCTATTTCAACAACAAAATCAGTGATTGTGAGGGCATACTCGACGTTGACATGAACGTCCGCCCGGTTTCAAACACACCGGTTGAAAATGTGGTATGGAAAGATATTGCACCGCTTGGCACCTACAAGATTGGGGTCCATTTCTACAAACACCACCGCAAGCGGAGGACGAAGAAAAAGTGTAAATTCCGGTTAAGGGTCATCACGCACGGAAAAACCAAAGAATATGTTGGTAGTATGAAATACGGTCAAGCCATGCAGATGGTTACTTCATTCACCCTTTCTGAGTTAACCAAAGAAAGCTCAGGGTTCTGAAGATTCCGTTGAACAAAATGCAGCCCCTAAGGCTCCAGCGGTATCGGTGTGAATTGCAGGTTGAAGAAGACAAGGTGCCCTGATGAGGGACTTTAATTCATCCCAATGCTCCATAATTCCACCGTAAAGAACGATACGGTTTGGTGTCAGTTGTTCGCACAAGTGGTCGAGCACCTCTTGAAACCGTTCAGCCCACTCAATTAACGTGAGGTCAAAGACCCTTCTTGCACGCCCTGAAACATGGTCTTCCAGCGTACCTTCCCGAGTCGGATGAGGGCTCAATCCATACTCTAGATTCGGGATGAGTGTCCCATTTTCATGAACCGTCGTTCCCAAACCCGTGCCTATGGTCAAGGTGAGCAATGTGCCGTTCTCGCCGTGACCTGCTCCGAATTGAACTTCTGCTATGGCGACAGCATCGGCGTCATTAACGAGCGTAACCGGACCGCCACAACATTGCTCAAGGGTTTGGACAACCGCTGCATCAAGCCATTCTCTACCAATATTTGGGGCGCTGAGGAGGTCGCGACCTTCGACAACACCGGGAAAACCAAGACCG
>Ga0209534_10002610_pt1 | contig 17708 bp, 12 predicted proteins | sample COG_07_FD_184751 | JGI IMG/M metagenome (GOLD analysis project Ga0209534, IMG submission 184751) | Pelagic Microbial community sample from North Sea - COGITO 998_met_07 (SPAdes) (version 2) | ecosystem: Environmental > Aquatic > Marine > Neritic zone/Coastal water | place: Helgoland, sampling...
TAAATTTGAGTATATGAATAACATACCTCTCAGCGATACATCAGCTTTAAGATTTGTTGCATATAGAGATGAAAGAGGTGGATACATCGATCAAGTTGCTGGATCAGTTAGCGTAAAAGATTCTGCTGCTTGGAGACCTGCTGGAACTATCAGATCTAATGGGCTTCCTGTTTCTTCAGCTAGAAACGGTTGGAGAGCAAACGCTGATTTAACTAATGTAACTACTCCAAGCTCAAGCGCAATTGTTGAAGATGATGTTAATTCATCAACTTATGAAGGCTTCAGAGCAAGTATTAAGGCTGAACTTAATGATAATTGGGATGCTCTTGTTAGCTTTACAACTCAAACTATTGAGTCTGATGGAGTCTTCTTTGCAGACCCAACATTAGGCGATCTAGAAGTTAACAGATATCACGATGATAATATTGAAGATGAATTTGATAATCTTAGCCTTACTCTCACAGGTTCTATAGGTGACTTAGAGGTTGTATATGCTGGTGCATACACTGATAGAAAATCTGATCAAAGAATTGATTATACTGACTATCTCTTTGTTGGTCAGTACCTTCCATATTACATTTGTGATTATTACGTAACTTACACAACTTATGCTCCTGGCAATGTTCCAACTGGTGATTGTGGAGGCCCTGACATGTATGTTGATTCAATAGTTGCATCTGAGGTTCAAACTCATGAGCTAAGGGTGAATGCTCCTTTAAGCGATACTATGAGTCTAACAGCTGGAGTTTTCATGAGTGATATGGAGCTTACTGAGCACAATATGTTTACTTATCCTGGATCACTGGTTAGTGATATTGGATGGGGTCCAAACTGGGCTCTAACTGATACGTCGGTTACTGGCATTCCTCAAACTGGCAGCGCCTCTAATGCTGGGGCTGGTTGGCATTCAGGCAGGGGCCCATATGAAGCACCCGTTATATTCATTAATGATGTTAGAAGAACTGATAAGCAGCAAGGTATTTTTGGAGAATTGAGCATCGATATGTCTGAAACATCTGAGTTGACTGTGGGTGCACGTTGGTATGACATTGAAGTAGATTTAGAGGGAAGTGCAAACTCTGCATTCTCCACTGGCTTCCTAGCTGCTGGAGCGACTCATAATGACCGCCAAAGATTCGGAACTAATCTGTCTAATAAATATAATGGACCTGGAGGCGCTTCAGGCAATCCTTCATTGGATGCATTGGATTATCCTGATAAGGCGGCAACAGATGGTGTCATTGGAAAGGTAACCTATTCATGGAACCCATCTGAAGATCTTATGTATTACGTCACTTGGTCAGAAGGATTTAGGCCTGGTCTTTTAAATCGTCCTGGTGGAGACTCAACTCCTGATGGTTCATATACAGTCCCACCTATCACTGAATCAGATGAAGTAACTAATTATGAGTTTGGTTGGAAATCAGTTATGAATGATGGTCGACTCAGATTCAACGGTAGTTTATTTATGGTTGATATTGCAGGTCTGCAAACTTCAATTCTAGACCCTAGCATAACCAACTTATTCTTCTCTGATAATGCAGCTGATGCTGAAATTACTGGTCTAGAAGGTGATTTTGTATATTATCCAGATGCTGAAGGCTGGATGATTTCAGGAGCATTCTCATTGCTAGATACTGAAATCACAAAAACTCTTACTACTTCTGGTGATGTAATAGCTGGTAAAGAGTTAGCTTTTGCTCCTGGCATGCAAGGTAATATTGCAGCCAGAAAAGAGTGGTCTATGGCTTCTGGCAATATGGGTCATTTCCAGGGACAATTTACATTCTCGGATGACAGTTTCTCAGACATTATTGAGCCAAATAAAGAACAGCAAGATAGCTATAGCTTTATTAATGTTAGAGCTGGGGTAAGTAACGATATGTGGCTTGCAGAAGTCTACATAGACAATCTTACTGATGAAAGAGGTGAAATTAGTAATAATTATGTCTTTGATAGATCTCGCGTAACATACATAAGGCCAACAACTCTTGGCTTAAGATTTAAGCGAAACTTTAATTAACTGATATTGGTAAAACAAAAAGGGAGCCTTAGCTCCCTTTTTATTTTTTAGGTAATATTTTTGCCATTTTTGCTAAAATAATAATTAAATGAACAACAACGAATTTAATGCAGATGCGGCCTCTCTATCAGTTGATTTGAGTGAAGCAAGGCAGGCTGTAAAAGAAAATAGGTTTCAAGATGCACTGGATCTATTTGAAATCATTCTAGAGACTGACCCTGACCATATTGATAGTTTATATTTAGCTTCTGTTTCGTCTAGATACTTAAAAAAATTCGATGAATCTAAAAAATATATTGAGCGATTGTTGTTTATTGCTCCTGACATGGGACGAGCATATCAAGAATTAGGGCACATTCATCGTGATATGGGCAATCTAGCCAAAGCGGCTATTCATTACAGACAAGCTTGTGAGCTTAATCCTGCACTTTTGGCGTCATGGAATTATTTATATAAGTATTTTGTAGAAAGTAAAAACAAGCCAGCGGCCGATCATGCTCGCGGACAAATTGAAAAACTACAATCTCTTCCTCCTGCCTTACTGTATATAGATCAAATTATGAACGAGGGGAGGTTGGGCATAGCTGAGACACAATGCAGAGCTTTCTTGAAAAAGAACCCTACGCATACTTATGCCATGTCTCTTTTGTCTGAAATTGCCAATCGACTTGGATATTTTGATGATGCGGAGTTTTTGCTTGAGAAGGCAGTAGAGTTTGAGCCCAATGATGGCGAGCTAAGGATGAAATATGCACAAATTTTAAGAAAAAAACAAAAATTTGCCAAAACAATGGAGCAAGTAAATATTTTATGCAATCAATATCCCGATAATCATACTTATCAGGCCCAAAAGGCAAGTGAGGTTATGCAAAATGGAGGTCATGAGGAGGCGATAAAATTACTAGATAATATCCTTGAAAAGAATCCATATAATTTCAGCACATTTACATCAAAAGGCCATGCTCAAAAAACTCTTGGTCAGACTGACCAAGCAATTCATAGTTATCAATCAGCATACAAAATAAAACCAGACCATGGAGAGGCTTTCTTCTCGCTGGCAAACTTAAAGACCTATTCCTTCTCAGCTAATGAGTTGAATGGGATGAGAGATCAGGTTAAGAGAGTAGATTTATCTCTAAGAGATAAAGCGTACTTTCATTTTGCTCTTGCTCAAGCTTGCGAATCAATCGGAGAATTTGAAGAGGCTTTTACCCATCTTAAGCAAGGCAATAAAATTAAAAATGATCAGAGTAAATACTCTATTGAGCGCATGGACGCCGAGCTTAATGGTCAGATTGATGTTTGTGATGAAGTCTTTTTTGGCGACCTTGGAAATGGAGGCAGCGATACTATAGACCCTATATTTATAGTAGGTTTACCTAGAGCTGGCTCAACACTTATCGAGCAAATCCTAGCATCTCACTCTATGATTGATGGCACTCTAGAGCTTCCAAATATCCTTTCAATAGCTCAGAGTCTCAGAGGTGATGATATATATGGAAAGGAAGGAAACTACCCAAAAAGCATGAAGTCATTAACTCTTGAACAAAGAGAATCTCTAGGCAAGAAATACATTGATGAAACTAAGATGCACAGAAAAGATGCACCCATGTTTACTGACAAGATGCCCAATAACTTCAGACACATTGGATTAATTCATTTAATAATGCCAAACGCAAAAATAATTGATGCAAGAAGGTATCCACTAGACTGCTGCTTTAGTATGTTCAAGCAATTATTTGCTCAAGGGCAAGAATTTTCATATGGTCTCGCAGAAGCTGGGAGTTATTACAATAGTTACATCAAGCTAATGGATCACTGGGATAAAGTATTGCCAAATAAGATTTTAAGGGTTAACAATGAAGATGTTATTGACGATCTAGAAGGGCAGGTTAAGAGAATGTTGGACTATCTAGAATTACCTTTTGAAGAAGAATGCATTTCATTTTATGAAACCACTCGTTCAGTAAGAACGGCTAGTTCTGAGCAGGTCAGAAAGCCTGTTAATAAAGAAGGGATGGCTCGATGGAAGCCTTATGCTAAAAATTTAAAACCTTTGGTAGAGAGTTTGAATCAGGATTTATTGTTGCCTGAAGATATCTCCATGATTAATTAATTCAATCATTGTCTTTTACAATTTAGTATAATGAATACCTAAATTCATATCACAGAGCTACCTCATTAACATTATTTCAGTTGTCCGTCTCCTCAAGACTTATCCTGATCCTGAGAACCCTAAGGTATTTTTTAATGCTGTTGATAGCATTAGTTTTAATATTAAAGTTGGTGAAGTGTATGGTCTATTAGGTCCCAATGGAGCAGGCAAAACCTCAACTCTTGAAATGCTTGAGGGAATGAACGACATAGATGGTGGATCAGCAATAATTGATGGCTTAGATGTAGGTCAAAATAGCTACGAAGTAAAAAAAATAATAGGTGTGCAGCTTCAAGCCAATGAATATTTTGATCGGTTAAATTTAATAGAACTACTTACTTTATTTGGTAAATTATATTCTCAGGAGATTGATCCGATAAAACTTTTACAAGCAGTTACCCTTGCAGATAAGGCAAATGCTAAACCTGAAGAATTATCTGGTGGACAGAAACAAAGATTCTCAATTGCTTGCGCTTTAGTTAATAATCCTAAAGTCCTCTTCTTAGATGAGCCAACAACTGGTCTCGACCCTCAAGCCAAGCGAAACCTCTGGAAATTAATCAAAGATTTAAATACAGATGGCATGACCGTAGTTCTGACTACGCATAACATGGAAGAAGCAGAATATTTATGCGATCGAATTGCAATAATGGATCAAGGCAAAATTGTAGCCGAGGATACTCCACAAAATCTTATTTTAAAATATGCGCCTGAACCGCCTCAGGCAGCATTGCATGGAAATATAGAAGATGTATTTCTTGCTCTAACTGGCCATGAGCTAAGAGATTAAATGCTCACATCAGCTCAGTTACATCTAGCCAAGGTTTTTCTAAAGATATTTTTTCGCAATAGGCAGTCTATATTTTTCTCTATGCTCTTTCCTCTTATTTTTACGGGTGTATTTTTCTTCTCTAGCGGTCCATCGGATCCTATAAAGCTTGGGCTAGTTAATCTGTCACAAAGCAGCATTGCAGAGAAATTTTCTGATTTAGTTAAGGCTGAACCTGCCTTTGAGGTAAGCACTGGAAACCTAGATAGTTTAAAAGAAGAGCTAATCATTGGCGATCAAACCGCTATTATCCTTATCCCTGAAAACTTTACATTTTTTGAGGACACAGGAGAGCTCAGTTTAATATTGGATGCCTCTCAAGTTAGACAAGCGAATGTAATTCAGGAAACCTTAGACAATTCTTTACTTGCAATTGAGAGGGAAGTTCGCGGAATAAAGCCTATGTTTAATTTGGTTGTTGAGGACGTTCAAGCACGACCTCAACGATACATAGATTTTTTACTCCCAGGCATACTTGCATACATGTTAATGAACCTTTGTATTGCCGGTAGTGGATTTAATATTGTTGAATATAGAAGGAGAGGTATTTTAAAGCGACTCTTTGTGACCCCAATTCAACCGAAAGACTTTATTGTTGCAATTATTATTTCCCGTATGATCATTGTTCTAACTCAAATCTCCATAATGCTGGGCCTAGCAGTTATGCTCTTAGACATTAATGTCGTGGGAGGACTGCCTTCACTATATGGGATGGTAATTCTAGGAACTTTTATTTTCCTTTGCATAGGTTTTTTTCTAGGAAGCCTTGCTAAAACACAAGAAGCAATTCAACCAATTGTAGCCTTAACTTCTTTTCCTCAGCTCATTCTCTCTGGGGTATTCTTTCCAATAAGCGCAATGCATGAATTCATCCAGCCAATTGCTCATGTTCTTCCTCTTAGTGTCGTTGTATCCGGCCTACGCAGTATTACAAATGATGGAATGCCCTTATTAACACTTAATGCAACAACCATTGGTATTGGTATCTGGATGGGCATAAGTTTTTTTGTGGCGATCAAATACTTTGTTTGGAAAGAGGTTGCTAACTAAAGAAGTGATAAAATATCTTGATGAGCTTTAGCAGTAAAGATAAGTTCTTAGATGAAAATGAAATTGCAAAAACTTTGCTTTTTAAATCATCCTTTCTTCAAAATCCAACGATCACTCAAAATACTGAATTACTTATTCAGTTATGCCGAGATAATACAAAGCAACGCACAAAGCTCGATGTCTTTATGAAGGAATATGGGCTATCGAATGCTGAAGGAATTGCTTTAATGTGTCTTGCAGAATCCTTGATGCGCATTCCCGATAATGCAACAAGAGATAGCCTAATCAACGAAAAACTTACCTCGGCCAGTTGGTCAGAACACCTAGGAAGAGCTGAAAGTTTTCTTGTGAATTCAGCAACATGGGGCTTAGATTTTTCTAAGAAGTTTTTACAGGCATCTTCTACACCAAGCAACTTTTGGCTTGTCTCTCTCAGCAAAAAACTAGGAGATGCATCCATTAGAGAGGCTGTAAACATAGCAATGCAAATTTTGAGCAAAGAATTTGTTTGCGCGCAAGACATTGAAGAATTAAAAGATTCCTCATGGTTGCAGTCGCATAGATGTTCTTTTGACATGCTGGGTGAGGCCTCTAGAAATCAATTGCAATCAGATGCTTATTTTGAATCTTATCTTAGAGCTATAAACTCGATTGGCGAAATTAATAGTGCTCATGGCCTTTCTAATGGAATCTCTATTAAATTATCTGCTCTCTATTCTAAATACGATGCTTTGCACGAAAGAGAGGTTAAAAACTTCTTGTTACCAAAGTTAAGAGATTTAGTGATTGAGGCTTCTGTAAAAGATGTTCCAGTAACAATTGATGCTGAAGAGCAAGACAGGCTTTCCTTAAGTTTATCGCTTATTGAAGATTTGGCTCTAGATCCTGTAATTAAGAATTGGCCTAAACTTGGTCTAGCAGTTCAGGCTTATGGCAAAAGATCACTTCAAGTCATTGAATACTTAGGTCAGTTAGCTCAACAAAGAAATACAATACATGTTCGTCTTGTTAAAGGCGCTTACTGGGACTATGAAATTAAAAATGCTCAAGTAAAAGGTTTGAAAGGTTACCCAGTTTTTACCAATAAAAAACTCACCGATATTAATTATTTAGTTACTGCAAAGCAGTTAATTGAAACTCAGAATATTGAAGCAGGTTTTGCTACTCACAATGCACATACAATTTCTGCAATTGCTAGCCTAGCTGAAGATAAGATGCAGCAAATAGAATTTCAAAGGCTGTATGGCATGGGGGAAGTTATTTATTCAGCATGCGAAGAGGTCTTTACAAACTTTAGTCAAAGCAGCATCTATTGCCCAATAGGAAAACACAAAGAGCTATTGCCTTATTTGGTTAGAAGATTATTAGAAAATGGGGCTAACAGCTCTTTTATCAATCAGTACCTTAGCAATGAGATTCCAGTAAGTGATCTATCATTTAATCCAGCAGCTAAAATACAAGAGCAGCTAGATCAGAAGAATCTTTCAAATCTGCCATTGCCATGTGAGATATATTTACCGAGACAGAATTCGAATGGATTAGATTTTAGTGAGCCGGAATTTATTAATAGTATCGCTAAACATTTAGAAGTACTTGAAAAAAATAGAATCACCGCATTAGCAATAACTTCATTAGAGTTAGGCTCAACCAACAAGTCAGATATTTTATCATTATGCGACGAATCAAATATTGGGGTGGTTCATTGGTCTGATCCTGATTCAATTCATCATTCATCTTTTCAGATATCTACAGAGTGGATGAATGCCTCATTCGACCAGCGAGCAGCCGTGTTGAATGATGTGGCTAATTCTCTTGAAAGTCAGTCTTGGCAGTTTATCTATTTATTAATGCATGAGGCAGGAAAGACCATTCAAGATGCGCATGATGAGATTAGAGAGGCAGTTGATTTTTTGCGATATTATGCAAATCGATCAACTTTATTCAATTCTCAATCAACACAATCAGGCCCCACAGGTGAGGATAATATTCTGGAATACTGCCCCAAGGGTTTAGTTGCGTGTATTAGCCCATGGAATTTTCCACTTGCAATAACCCTCGGTCAAATTGCTGCAGCCCTTGTTACTGGAAACACAGTTATTGCCAAAGCATCAGAAGAGACTTCTTTAATAGCTTTTAAAGCTGCAGGTTTATTTTTTAATCATGGATTGCCAAAAGATGCTCTTCATCTTTTATTAGGTGACGGAAGGGTAGGACAAGCAATTATCACCTCTCAAGCATTAGATTTGGTTGTTTTTACGGGGTCATTGAAGACTGCCAAAAGCATTCATAACAGTCTCTCTAATAAGCCAGGAAAGATTGTTCCTTTAATTGCAGAGACTGGTGGCTTGAATTCAATGGTCGTAGACTCTAGTGCTCTTATAGAGAGAGCATGCGATGATATTATGAGATCCGCTTTCAACTCCGCAGGTCAAAGGTGCTCAGCATTAAGACTGCTATTGGTGCATGAAACAATTTATGAAGAGCTGATCTTAATGTTAAAAGGCATGATGAGTGAATTGATAATTGGAAATCCCTCAAATTCAAGTGTAGACATGGGCCCCATTATCTCGGTTGAAGCGGCTCAAGAGTTATATGATTATATTAATAGATCTGACCCAGAAAGACTTGCAATTTTTCAACCCCAAGCTCCTGATGAACATAGAAAACAGTGGTTTCTCCCTACACTTATTGAACTTAAATCTATCAACACCCTAAATGAAGAAAAATTTGGCCCTATTTTACATGTGCTGAAATTTTCAGAAAAAACTCTAGACAGCCAATTAGAGCAAATTACAGCCAAAGGCTTTGGCTTAACTTTTGGCATCCACACAAGAATAGATGCAAAAGCTATTCATGCATCAAAGCTTGTATCCGCAGGCAATACCTATATTAATAGAGATATTATTGGTGCAGTTGTTGAAAGTCAGCCTTTTGGTGGAAAAAATTTATCTGGGACCGGTTTTAAAGCTGGCGGCCCAAATTACCTGATGCAATTTACCGATGAGAGAACTATTTCTATTAACACTGTTGCTATTGGCGGCAATGCAGAATTGCTAAATCAAGCCAGTGAAGATGCTCCTTAGCGTAATTGATAGTCTTGTTTTAGCATGCTGTAACATCTGGTGAAAAAAACCATATTCCAAAAGGGTTTGAGTAATATTTTTTTTAAAATAATTAGGATAAAAGCACAAAATAAGGTATAAAACACAAGCGTTTAGTAAATTGTTGCGATTCGTACTTATCACTTAGGAGATAAACATGTTTAATAAAATTTTTGGGACAGCCGCTAAGCTTACCCTAACTACCCTAATTGCTGTTGGTTCAATGCTTTCAGTTAACTCATTTGCTCAAGATAACGAATATGTTGAAGAAGTTGTCAGCATTGGTACTCGTGGAAAACCAAGGTCTGTCTCTAGCTCTCCGGTTCCAGTAGATGTTTTGAGTGCTGAAGATATTAGTAAAACAGGTACAGATGACCTATTAATGCAGTTGCAAGGAAGTATCCCTTCTTTGAATGTACATTTACAACCTATTAGTGATGCAGCAAGTATGATTCGCCCTGCAAACTTAAGAGGTCTATCCGCTGACAGTACATTGATTACAGTTAACGGAAAAAGACGTCACCATGCTTCAGTTATTGCCTTTCAAGGCGGCGGAGTTAACGATGGTTCTCAGGGTGCAGATATATCTGTCATTCCTGCTATTGCACTCAAAAGAGTAGAAGTCCTAAGAGATGGTGCTTCAGCGCAGTATGGTTCTGATGCTATTGCTGGTGTTATTAACTTTGTTCTAGATGATATTTCTGAAGGCGGAAGTCTTTCATACAAAATGGGTGAATACACTGAAGGCGACGGTGCTACTTCTACCATTGCTGGTAAATACGGAATGCCACTTGGGCAAGACGGTTTTGTAACTGCAAGTTTTCAAATCAGACAGGCTGACGATACTTCTAGAAGTGATCAAAGACCAGATGCTGCTGCACTAATTGCCGCTGGTAATACTGCTGTGGCAACTCCTGCTCAGATTTGGGGAGCTCCAAAAATTGATGACGATGTAACTTTCTTTATGAATGCTGGCGTTATGAATAGCGATGGCTCTGAGTCATATATGTTTGGTAACTACTCTGAAAGAGATGTTGATGGTGGTTTTTATTACAGAAATCCAGATGGTCGTGATGGTGTTTTTACATCAGGTGATTTTAGATTAGTCGGAGATGTTGATGGTACTTGTGCTTACTCAACAGCTGGAACGGTAGACCCTGCTGATTACACTTTAAGAAATACTATTATGGCTGATACAAGCTGTTTCTTAATGAACCAAATTGCTCCTGGCGGTTACACACCAAGATTTGTTGGAACAATAACTGATACTTCTTTTACTACCGGCAGAAGAGGTGACATCACAGATGGCTTCCTAAGTGGCTATTCTTATGATTTAAGTGGTTCAGTAGGAAGAAATGAAGCTGATTTTGGTCTCAATAACACAGTGAACCCTTCAATGGGTCCTGATACTCCTCGAAACTTCACAACAGGCTCATACATTGAGCTCGAGAAAACATTTAACTTTGATTTAACAAAAGTTGTTGACTCTATGACTATTGCATATGGAGCTGAGTGGAGAGAAGAAACTTTTGAGGTGATCTCAGGCGAAGAAGCTTCATGGAAAGCTGGTAAATATGCTCTTCAAGGATTCAATGTAGGATCTCATGGATTTGCTGGATTTTCTCCAGACTCTCAAGGCTCATTCACTAGAAGAAGTTATGGCATATACGTTGACTTAGAAAACCAAGTTAGCGATGAGCTATTGCTTGGTGGTGCATTTAGATACGAAGATTACTCATCATTTGGCGACACAAATGACTTTAAACTCAAAGCAATGTATCAAGTCAGTGACACCGTCTCCTTGCGTGCTTCTACAAGTACTGGCTTCAGAGCTCCTACTCAAGGACAGGTTAATGTAGTAAATACTCAAACAACTCTTGTTGACGGCCAGTTAACTCAGGCACAAACATTGCCTGGCTTTAAACTAGGCGCAGGACAATTAAAGCCTGAAGAAGCTACCAATACATCTTTTGGTATTGTTTACAACGAAGGCGCTTTGTCTCTTACAGCTGATTTCTTCTCAATTGAACTTGAAGATAGGGTTGCTTTAACAAGTAACGCTGCTCCAACTGCTGCTCAAGTAACAGCGATGGGCGTAGCTGGAATTCCTAATCCAGAGTTAATTGGCCAAGTTAATTACTTTACTAACGACTTTGATACTGAAACTACTGGTTACGACCTAGTTGCTGCTTACAGCACAGTATTGATGGGCGCTGAGTCAAACATTAGTGCAGCTTGGAATCATACCGAAACAGAAGTGACTAATTCAGGAGCTGTAACCGGAGCGTCTAAAATTAAACGTTTAGAGCAGGGTCTTCCAGAAGATAGAATGACTTTTACTTTGGCTCAAACCTGGAGTGACAAAGTTAGCTCATTTGTCCGTGCAAATATGTATGGTGAATACTACGCAGTTCATGCTGACTGGTTTGGAACTACTTCAGATGCAGAATGGACTGTTGATGCTTCAGTTAACTATCAGTTAACAGATAACTTTAATGTTTCAGCAGGAGTTCAAAACTTATTTGATACCGAAGCCCTTAAAATTGATGGATCGGCTGGAGCTATAGGCGAAGGCGTTCCTGGTAATGTCCTTGGAGGAATATATTATGAAACTTCTCCATACGGCATAGAAGGAGCATTCTGGTACGTAAGCGCTGGTTATAACTTCTAAGTTAAGTCTTATAAATAAAAAGGGTGCTCTTTGGCACCCTTTTTTTGTCCAAAAAATTATTTTTTTACAATAGCTGAGAGGTAAAAGAGTCCAACTGAAACAGCTGGCCCAATACCAAAGGCAAAAATGATTGTTGCTAGCCCGATACTTCCACCTAATGCCCAGCCAATTGCTACAACTATTATTTCAATAGTAGCTCTGACCCAAGCAATAGGAAAGCCAGTAACTCTCTGAAATCCAGTCATTAGACCATCTCTAGGACCTGGCCCAAGATTGGCTATTAAGTATATTCCACTAGCAAAACCTACCAATAATGTTCCGATACTTGCCTGAAGGATTCTAAGTCCGTATTGTTCGGGATGAGGGAGGAAGGGAAGAGACCATTCAATCACAGCTGCAATAATAATTACATTTAGCATTGTGCCGGCACCAGGCATCTGTTTTAAAGGTATCCAGAGGATAAGTACTGCCAGGCTGATCAAAAATGTAAGGCTACCAATACTTAGGCCTGTTGAAATAGATAAGCCTTCTGCAAGAACAGTCCATGGGCTCATTCCGGCACCTGCAGTAATAATTAATGATTCGCCTAGGCCAAATAAAGTTAATCCAACACAAAGGATTAATACTGTTAACGGCGGTGGAGAAAAGTTTAGGGGTTTATCAGAGCTCCAGCTCATCCTAGGAATAGACTTAACAGAAAAAATTTTCATGGGCATATCAAATAATGTTTCGCGCTAGTGTAAATTAAGAGAGTTTCAATTACTCTTTTATAGGTAAAATAATTTAAACAATTTAAGGTTTAATTAAAATATAATTAATCCATGAATGAGTCTGATATTTCTAGGGTAATTGAGATGGCATGGGAGGATAGAACTCCTTTTGATGCTATTGAAGCTCAATTTAGTCTAAATGAGCAAGCTGTTAAGGAGTTAATGAGAAGCAATCTAAAAAGATCTTCATATCAGCTTTGGCGCAAAAGAGTCACGGGCAGAGGCACTAAACATCTTGCTAAAAGAAATTTCTCTGTTGGGCGGCATCAGTCTTATGATCAAAATAAGCATTAGTTAGCGCTGGTTATTTAGACTCTGTAAGTACCTTGCAACAGCTTTAGGGGCGCTAATGCCGGCTAGCTCTTCTGCTAAAGGGTTGTAATTTGTATTAGTGTTAACGTCATAGGTCCAAACCTTCCCAGTAGCATCTTTGATAATTTCAATTCCAGCTATCCCAATGTCATTAACTGCTAAAAATTCTTCGTAGCTAGACAGGTTGGGAATTTTAAAATCTTTTAGAATTCTAAATTTTTGAATATCACCAGTAGGACAATTTGATTCCACCTGGCAGGAATCTGATGGGCATAGCTCAAAACCTTCCGAGGTATCCACTTCTACTGCGTATAAGAATTTCCCGTTAACAAACTCCATTCTAATGATAGTTTCAGTGGGAGACTGTATAAACTTTTGGAGCAAGTTAATGCCATCTGGAGAACTTTCAAACCCAGCACTGTTAATGTAATTCTCTAAGGATGTTTTGTCAGAAAACTTGTACACACCCAAGCCCTTTCCAGCTCTATTATGCTTTGAGATCAACGGAAAGCTAATATCATCGGATCCCTCCAATAATGTTTGTTTTCTCACACTGGCAAAAGTCGGCGGCGCCTGAATATTAAATTTTTCTAATGCTTGGTATTGTCTAATTTTGCTTATCTCTAAATCTAATGCGCGAGACCCATTCACAACCTTGCGCTGGTGGCGTTTGAGCCACTCTAATATTCCTAGGGCTAGTTCAGGTTCATAGCGATGATTCCTAGAATGGGATGAGGCACTCATTCTGTTATAAAAAATACCCTCTGGCGGAACATCCATCAAATTAAAATTCATTTCTGGAACATACCAGAGGGTGAAGGGAGCACCTAGTGCAGTCAGCGCCTCTTCAAAAGGAGATAACCATTCTTTATTTTCATGAATAATAAAAATCATAATTATTCCAAGCCAGCTTTTAAGCCGTCAATTAGATCATCAAGGTTCTCTAGTCCGGCTGATATCCTGATCAGCCCCTCAGAAATTCCAGCAATCTTTTTTTCCTTTGCTGTCAAGGGCGCATGCGTCATGGTGTAAGGATGGCAAAGAAGACTTTCAAATCCGCCTAATGATTCTGCGAGAGTAAAATTTTTAACTCTTTTAAAAAATTTTCTGACTTCAGGTAGCCCGCCTTTCAGCTCAAAACTTAACATTCCACCAAATCCCTTTTGTTGGTTTTTTGCTATTAAATGTGAAGGGTGGTTTTTTAGGCCTGGATAATACACGGCCCCAACTTTTTTATTATTTGATAAAACATCAGCGAGCCCCATCGCATTTCTTTCATGCGTGTTCATACGAAGATTTAAGGTTCTTAATCCTCTAAGTGTTAAGTAGCTATCAAATGGAGCGCCAGCCACGCCAGTAGCATTGGCCCACTCCTGTATTTGATCATGCAGTTTTTTAGTTTTAACTATCACAGCTCCACCAATCACATCTGAATGCCCATTGATATATTTAGTGGTTGAATGCATGACTATATCTGCCCCGAGCGAGAGAGGGTTTTGAAGGGCAGGCGATAAAAAAGTATTATCAGCTGCCACTAGAGCCTTTGATATTTTTGCTAATTTAACTATTTCTTTTATATTGACGCTTTGAAGCAAGGGGTTCGAAGGAGTCTCAATCCAGATTAATTTTGGTTTAATTCTCTTTATTGATTTTTCAAGATCTGCAAGCAAGCTTTGATTAACAAAATGAGCTGTTAAGGCCTTTTTTTCATGCAGCATAGTAAATAATCTAAAGGTTCCACCATAACAATCATGAGGCAAAATTACATGATCATTGGCGCTTAGTAAGTTGGCCACCAAGCCAATAGCCGATAAACCAGAGCTGGTAATTGTTCCACCAAAGCCTTCTTCAAGCTCAGCGAGGGTTTCAGCAAGAACATCTCTGGTAGGATTTCCGCATCTGGTGTAGTCATATTTTTGCTCTTTTTCAAATTGCTTGAAAGCAAAGTTTGATGATAGATATAGGGGCGGAATCACCGCGCCATGCTGAGAGTCAGTTTCCAAACCAGTCCTCGTTACTATAGTGTCTTTATTTACTTTTTTAGTCATATTAGAAACCTCAACAGCCATTTTAATATTGGGCAGGCAAAAAAAAACCCATCTGCTTCACTAGATAGGTTTCCAAAACGTCTATTTAGCTGAATTTATAAAGCACCCGCAAGCTGAATTCAAATCGGTGCTGGGTTAAGTTTATTGTAAATTCTATATTTTAGGAACCCTTGACCTTAAAAATATTATGATAAAGCAATCTCATGCCACTTATAGGCCCGTTAATCTAGATCGCCGGTCTTAAGATCAAATAATCAATATTAATTTTAACCTGTTTTTACATTACTAAGATTTCAAGTTAGTATTAGGGTAAATATAAATTGGAGACAGTAATGAAAAATATCTTTTTATCATTGATGCTTATGGCAGCAATTAATGTTCAATCCGGCCATCACGAAAGCCACGAAAGCATGGACGATGCCAAATCAATAGTTACCAAAGCCTATGCAACTTTTGCATCTGGTGATACCGATGCTTGGGCTGCATTGCATGCAGACGATCTTGTGTTCACTGTCTTTGGAAACATAGCAACCTCCGGTCGTCATGTAGGCCCTCAGGCAGTAATTGAAAATGTTTTTGGCCCAATAGCGGTTCACTGGCCAACATTTACTATCACAAACAAAACGATGTATTCCGATGGCAATATGGTCTTTGTTCACTCCGACATGACTGGTGACAATCTAGATACAGAAACATTGCACATGTTTAGAGTTGAGAATGGACTCATTCAAAGCTTTACTGCATTTGATGATACTGACTCCATGGCTGCAGCTGACGTAACAAATAACTAAGGAAAAATACATGAAAAAAATATTTTTATTAGGTTTTTTGGTTGTTGGTATCGGAGTATTTTCAGCTCATCACGAAGAAGAGAAGGTAGCAGCTCAAGGAATGATTTCATCAGATGTCTTTGATCTTGCTGGAGAAATGGATTTATATGTTGAAAAATATGAATCTTGTGGCCCAGCAGATGGAAAAGAACATTTTCACCCATATGGAACAGTTGTTTATGTCTTAGATGGCGAGACTACAACTAATTCGTCCGGTTCATTTGAGCCAGTAAAGAAAGACGAATATTGGTTTGAAAGATCAAACTGGGTTCATGGTGGTGCAGATCCAGACTCTCCAGCAGTAGACGACACTCAATGCAGGAAGATGTTAGTTATTCGAGTTGCAAAAAAAGGTGAGTCTCCCACAGTCTTTGTAGAATAACTAGTGGAAGGAGATATTAAAAAAAGAAACTAGCAATAAATAAAGCAAAGAATATATTTACTATGTTTTTTTCCAGCGTGTTTTTGCCTTAGATCCTACTTTTTTGTTACCACCAGGCTTTGCATGACTACTTTTACTTGGTCTTCCGGCGTTATTGCCCCCCGGTTTTCCAGGACTACTATTGCTTGGTCTGCCACCGGACCTTCCGCCACCACCTGGTTTTGAAAAATTACCGCCAGGCTTACCCTCTGAGCTTCGCTTGTTTCTTGAAAAGGATGGTTTTCTACTCCTTGGATTTCTTGACCTAGAATCACCACCACCACTTGAAGGTTTATCAGTTGGCTTAAAAGCTTCATGGCTTGTTTGATCTATTTTAATTTTGAGGAGCCCTTCAATACCTCTTAAAAACTTGTGCTCATCAACGCTCATTAAAGATATGGCAGTTCCTTCTTGTCCAGCTCGACCTGTTCTACCAATTCTATGAATATAATCATTTGGATAAGTTGGCATATCAAAATTAACAACAAAGGGCAGGTTGCTGATATCTATGCCTCGAGCAGCAACATCAGTTGCAACTAAGATTCGAACATCTTTTTCCTTAAACTCTCTTAATGCTCTGGTTCTCGCTCCTTGAGTCTTGTCACCATGAATAGTTCCTGTTTGGATACCAGCTGCATTAAGGTGCTTAGAAATTTTTTCACAGCCATGCTTGGTTCTTGAAAAAACCAGGGCTTGCTCCCATTGCTCATCCTCAATCATGTGCGCTAGCAGATCATTCTTCTTACCTTTGTCAACGTGGTAAATGACCTGTTTAATTTTGGTAACTGCAGTGTTTGGCGATTGAGCACTAATCTCTACCAACTCATCGCCCAAGGATTGAGCTAGTTTTTTAATTTCTGGAGAAAAAGTTGCTGAGAAGAGTAAATTTTGTCTCTCAGGAGGAGTCATGCCAATAATCTTTTTAATGTCATGAATAAAACCCATATCTAGCATATGATCAGCCTCATCCAATACTAGTATTTGCACTTGATCCAGCTTGACAGCTTTCTGATTAACTAAATCTAGCAATCTTCCTGGAGTTGCAACCAATACATCTACACCTTTTTTTAGCTTAGATTTTTGCGGGAAGATTTTTGCTCCACCAAATACAGCGGTTGAGGTGGTTGAGGTGAACTTACCGTAGATGTATACGCTTTCTCTTACCTGAGCTGCAAGCTCACGAGTTGGAGTCAACACAAGAGCATGAACGTTCTTGCTATAAGGTTTTGCTCTCTCTTGAAGCATTTCGATGATCGGCAGTACAAAGCTTCCTGTCTTACCTGTGCCTGTTTGGGCAGCAGCCATGAGATTCTTGCCTGCCAGGATCACAGGGATAGCTTGTTGTTGAATTTCAGAAGGTTCTGTGTGATTGAGTTCTTCTAGCGATCTTAATATTGGTTCGGATAAACCGAGTTCTTTAAATGACATTTTTTCTTAATAAAATTGGGAATGAGAGAGTTCAGATGACTGCAGAGTATAGACTTAGACGCCTTGGGTC
>Ga0209534_10002612_pt1 | contig 17701 bp, 14 predicted proteins | sample COG_07_FD_184751 | JGI IMG/M metagenome (GOLD analysis project Ga0209534, IMG submission 184751) | Pelagic Microbial community sample from North Sea - COGITO 998_met_07 (SPAdes) (version 2) | ecosystem: Environmental > Aquatic > Marine > Neritic zone/Coastal water | place: Helgoland, sampling...
ATTCGAACTCCCGACCCCTTGATTCGTAGTCAAAGTGTTTTGTGTTATTATGTAGTCATCTTCGTTCCTTCGTCATTACGATGAAACAAAAACACTCTCTTATGCAATACCCTTAATTAGTCCAACTTGGTCTGACGGGATACAATATTGACGATGTTATACTTTTAGGTCGTGTTGACTACTAAATAGGCTTTCGTCAATTCTAGGGCGAGTTTGAGAAACTGCTTTCGACCCAAAGCAGACACTCAAATATCGTACAATCACCTATAAATGTAAAACGGGGTAGTAATTTAAACACCGCCAAAAATAGAGAAGCCGCCATCGACGCTGATCATGGAACCGGTTACGAATTCTGATGCATCACTTAGAAGCCAAACCAACGCGCCTTTCAATTCATCCGGTTTTCCGAAGCGTTTAAAGGGAGTTTGTTCAATTACAGACTGGGCACGTTCGGTATAGTCGCCTTCCGGTGTTGTGTGCATTTTTCTGTTTTGTTCTGTCAGGAAAAACCCCGGAGCTAAAGCATTCATTCTTAGTTGATCGCCATACCTATTTGCGAGCTCTACCGCGAACCATTGAGTGTAGCAATCGACAGCCGCTTTGCCCATATTATAGCCAAGTACTCTGGTGATAGCACGTTTGGAATTCATCGACGAAATATTGACGATACTTCCTTTTATAGTCGTATCTGCAATGGCCTTCGCAAAAACCTGGGTGGGATTAATTGTTCCCCAGAGATTAAGGTCCATAACCTCCCTCATGCCATTTAAGTTCATAGCAAATAAGTCATCTTCAGGCATAAGAACGCCTTGAGGCATAATGCCGCCTGCTGCATTAACCAAACCGTCAATCCTACCAAACTTATCAAGCAATTTATCTTTGGCAGCGGTCAATTGGTCAATATCCAGCACATCGGCCACCAAAGCAATAGCCGCCCCGCCATTTTGGTTTATCTGATCGGCACGTTTATTAGCAACATCCTCATTTCTGCCTAAAATCCCGACAGTGCCATCGGCTTCAACAATGGCCTCAACGAAGGACTTACCTAATATTCCCGTACCACCAGTTACGACGGTCACTTTGTTCTTTAACGAAAAATCTGTCATCATATCAACCCGTTCATTCTATTTAACTACGATCATTCCTTCCCCTTTGGGAACCATTAACGTAATTTCTTTTTTTTCTGCATCATAATTAATATTGTCGACGGAAGTCCCGTTTAGAAACAATGACGAAGGTTCGATCAACGAACCAATTATCATTTTCCCGCCCTGGCCATGATAATATTTGATTCCGCTAGAGGATTGCTCAAAAGTCATGGGCGTTTCTGACTTTAAAACAAGATCACCATTGCGGCTGAATGTTGTTGCAGAGGCGACAAAAAAAGTCTCATCATCCCACGTCATGGAAACAGCATCGGTTTTCATTTGTTCAACGCTATAAACGGTATTTGGTGCAGTAGTAAAAGCAAAATCTTGCCCGGAAACGATCCCTGAAACATGTCCGTCATGGGTTTCTGTAATTACTTCAGCATCCGTTCCAATAATATTTGCCATAACAAGCGGAACTCCATTATTAGTGCGCGCCGATATAGTGATCATCCCTTCTTTTTTAAGGGGCTTTGCCGTGCGTAACGTCTTTAGGTAATGGGGGGTTTCAACGGCCTTAACATCCGAAGCTCCCGGCGTTAGATGCACTATTTTAAGCGGTTTTTCCCCCTTGGTAACGCTCGAAATATCCTCGCCAATGTTAATATCTGCAAGCTCCATCGTCTGGTAAAGCAGGCTAACGTCAATATCTTGGCTATCAGGCACTGCTATATCAAGCATGAGTATTGTTCTGGGTTTGAGGTAAAGGACATTTCTAGTTAAGGATTTCACCTTTTCCCAATAAAGACGACCGATATCACCCGATGAAAATGCGGCGTTTTTTCCATCAAGGAACTGGTCTATAAAAGCATAATCCTCAAACCCCGGTGCAAAACCAACCGGATCGCCAACTCGTTGGCTTTGATGATTGCCATCAATTAAGATTGTTGAATGCGCTACCGGCTGTGTTAGCGATGGTTGATAAAGCGGGTCATCATAATAGTCAGATGTATTTAAATGGCGATCTTCCAGATAAATATTTCCATGATCGGCGACATAAAAACTGCCTTGATCAAGATGCTGATGATTAAAAAATGGTCCAGTCCGCATCACGAAGACAAAATCGTCCTTTTCCCAACCACTTTTAAAAACAGTGGTTCCCACATTATGGAAAGCTTTAACCGGACTTTCATCAAATGGGCTGTCCTCTGGCACAACTTCGCTTTCATAGAGCACATCCTGAAAGGTTTGATTGCTTTTGTTGGCGGATGATTCATTAATGAAATTAAAATAATCAACACTGTCCGGGTCGGGCTTTTTATTTTTCAAATAATTATAATACCATCCCAAGCGGGGTTCCTTTTGCATATCCAGCAGGAAAGCCCAATTTGAAACAGGGATAATGTCACCCGTTGAATCGCCAAAATCGAACCACTTTCGATCCTTTACCAAACCAGCCCAAATATATTCATTATATGTCCCCACGAGTGGTTTGCTTACATCAATATTAAAAACATTGTTTATTGAAGGAACACTGTAAGCGAGGTTCGACATGCTGTAGCTGTTATATCCAAGTCCTTCGCCCCAGGAGCCATCTTTACTGTCTGTGACACGATTCAGGAATGCGTAATATTTCATCATGGTACCGGTGAAATAGGGTTCAAGATTTTCTGTATCAGGACCGTCACCATAAATAGCTGCCATATTCATCAATGATCCGCCGGTAATCATCGCAAGCCAGTTTGACGTTTTAGAGGTAATATTATCGTTGTAAACATATGTCTGATAGCCGCCTTTAATGATATTTTTCATCAGTGCGGAGCGAATTTTTAAACTTTCTTCTTCACTCATCAGATCGTAGGTTAAATCATACGCTTCAGCGAGGCGGTGGGACCAGCTCCCCGTATTATGTTCGCTGTAACGGCCTCTTTTTTGTTGCCACGGATGAGACCAGTGGGGCCATTCAGATAATTTGAGAAGCATTTCTTTTACATAATTTCCCGCTTCAAGGTCATCATGAAAGCTATAAGCCATGGCATTATAACGAATGGCATCGGCTGTTCTGAAAATATGAGTCACCCATGAAGGCCAGGTCGGAAGCCAGGTTTCATCTGGAAACTGATCAAGGTCGAATATGAGCTTGTCCAGTGGAAAGTTATCCCGCTGTGTTTTGGCCTTCACAAGAATATCGTCATAGACAGTTTTGAAACGCTCCTCTTTAAATCGGTCGTCGATCCATTTTTTCTTTTCGTCATCAAATAAAAGACGAGGATGTCTGCCGGCCATATCCTCCGCTTTCGGGGCGATATGAAGGGTGAATTCCGTATGGGAAAGGGGGGCAGTTTCCTTGTATGCTGTAAGTGTGCCCTTATAAAGACCGTCAGGGTAGACAAGACTGATAGGATTCAAAGACCAGCTGTTGCCATCTTTAGAAAGTTCCCCCAGATAGAAGGATTTTTCCTGATTGGTGAATGAAGTTATTTCAAGGGTGATCTTACTTGCATCAACCAGCCAGCTTCCGTTCAGTTCGAAACTATCGCCGTGTGAGTAATGATTTTTCGGAATAAAAGGCGCAAATTCAGGCAGCTTGTACATCGAAGGATTAGCAAATTTAAAAGTGGCTTTTTGCTGAGCGACCATCTCTATATCGTCTAACCCAAGATAAATTGGCATGTCCGGATCGGCATCTGGAATTTTTGTCAGCACTGCCAATGCATAGATTTTTATGGCTTCAATATTTTTTAGCGCCGGGTTTTCACGGATTAAATCCTCATAACTTACTTTCAGCTCTACCCATTTATTTCTTTGTGGATTGGTAAAGGTGACATCGAGTTTACCGTGCTTACCTGCAGCAAGCCTTACTTTGAAAAATTCTGCAGCTTCATTGGCTTTAAGATAATACCTCAGGCTGACATCAAATCCCGGCGCGAGAAAGACATTCATCAGTTTTTGTGCCCCAGCGTAATTATCAACGTTACTATAAGGAGTTACCTTTTGAACAATAGAAATATTAGCATCGCCTGGCACAATTTCGTTGACCCTGAAATTCGGATCATACGCCGTATCCTGCCATAACGGGTATGAGGCCCAAGCCCCCAGTTCACGGTCTTCAAAATTTTCACTATAGACGAAAGGTTCAAGGGCCAACTGAGCAGATGAGGGCGTCGCGAAAGATATATATATGACAAGCAGGAAGAGCGAGAGATTTTTCATAATTTGTTTTTCTTCTTAATTTTTATGTACAACATCCTAATTTATAGCTTATTATTTTTATATTAAACGTAAAATTACACGAAAGTCCATACTGCCCATTTTTAATACAGAGGTGAAATTATGTCTTTGAGAGTAAATAGAATCAGTTTGAAAATGTTGCTCGTTGTGATCTATTTTATTCCGATCACCAGTACTCATGCCGATGAAACGAGCATAACCGCAAAACGGTACTTTACGAATTTTGCGCAATCAAAAGGAAATTATAACGGCATCACAGCGATGAGCGATGGTCTTGTATATTACGTTCTTTGTTCCGGCGATCTTGATATTGGGGCACAGATGTATTCCTATAACCCGAAAAATGATCAGATCAAGCATCTTGCCGACCTTACGGAAGCAGTAGGAGAGAAGGACCTAAAGGCAATCCCACAAGGTAAAAGTCATGTGAATTTTTACGAATATGAAGGTAAACTTTATTTTGCCACCCATGTTGATTTTTACACCCTTGTTGACGGAAAAGAAATTATGGGCATTCCACCTGAAGGTTATAAACCTTATCAAGGCGGGCATATTTTATCCTACGATTTAAAAAGTGGCGAGCTTGAAGATTTGGGTGTGGCATCCTCATCAAGGGGCGGCGTACTTGCAATGGCTATGGATACTGACCGTGGCCGCATTTACGGTATAACTTGGCCGTCGGGCGATGTATTTCGCTATGATGTTAAGAAAAAAGAAGCCAAAGATCTTGGCAAATTCTTTGCGGACGGCGAAGAAGGAAATGGCGATCGGTTTCAGGTATTAAGCCGTTCTCTAACAGTTAGCACGCTAAACGGAAGTGTATTCTTTAATAATGCACTCGGTGAAATTTATGAATATGTTTATGATCAGGATGAAATTGTAAAAGTAGAAACGGAAAACCTAAAAAAAGATTATTTTGGCTTCGTTTCATCGCGTTCCATGGGATATCAGTGGCGTCAATCCGTTTGGTCTGAGAGTGATCAGAAAATTTATGGAGTTCATAACGAGTCTGAATATTTATTTAGCCTCGATCCAACAACAAGAAAAGTTGAACTCATCGAAAGACTGGCGTCACAAACTTCTAAAAAAGCTGGCGTAAATGGGTATGGATTTAGCCTGGGCTTAGTATTAAGTCATGATGACAGCACTATATATCATATTTCCCATGCCTATCCGAGTGAGCAGGAGTTCGAAGAATTTGGATCAGATGCAGTTGATCAACTAATACTTAAAAATCATCATGTGATTTCATATAACCTCAAAGAAAAAAAATATTCCGATCTTGGCGAGATTATCTTCGAAGATGGCAGTGAACCCATTCATATAAATTCACTCACTCTAGGACTGGACGGCAACTTTTATGCTCTGGCCACCATAGATCTTGAGGACGGCAGTCAGACAACAGATTTAATCTCTTTCTCTAATCCTGATGATTAGGGAAGTTTAGCGGCGCTATCCTCATCAATATAGAGAATGGCTTCTGGGTGTTTTCTCAAGATAGTTGAAGGATATTTTTCCTGTATTTCGCCCTTCAACGTATGGTAAATGGCGTCCGCCTTATTTGTTCCGGGTGAAATAGCATAGGCATAGGTAGCTTTAAATAGCACCGGTATTGTAAGTGTGATGGCGTGGGTCGGCACCTGCTCTATAGCATTAAAACAGATAGGGTCATCTGGATCGACTTGTTGCCATCTATTTTTCTCATCCAGATCAACTACTTTCACCAGCTCAGGATCATCAAAGAATGCGACATGGGGATCGTTAAAAGCTAGATGCGTGTTTTCACCAATACCAAGGATGACTATGTCCGTAGGGTGTTTTTGCATGAGATCAGAATATCGATCGCATTCTACTTTTTGACGCGTCTTGTCACCATCCATGTAAAAAACGTCTCTAAATTTCACATGACTGAATATTTTGTCTTTAAGAAAGTTTCCAAACAGTTGTGGTGCGCTGCTATCCAGACCAATATATTCATCCATATGAAAAGCGTTAATTCGGCTCCAGTCCACATCCTTTGCACGTAAAGAGGCTAAAAATTCATTCTGCGATGGGGCGGAGGCAAATACAATATTGATATAATCTCTTTCTTCCAACAGCGAGTTTATGCGGGCGCTTATTTCCTCAGCGGCATCTTCACCCATCTCAGCTCTGGTTTTGTAGATTTTTACTTTTAACTGGTCTTTTGTTAGTTCCCTTTTATCCATTGTTAGTTCCCTTTTATCCATATTCCGTTCTCTAATTTTATTGATTATCGTTAATCTCTGCTGTAGACAACATTTCCGTTTATAATGGTTTTTTTGATTTGAATATCATCATCAAAAATGAGTATGTCTGCATCTTTTCCAGGGACAAGTGATCCTTTTTGGTCAGCCACTCCCATAATATTGGCAGGGGTAATTGATGCCATTCTGACCGCGTCCTTTAAAGGTACATCGGCGAGTGTAATCATAGTTCGAACCAGCCTATCGGTGGTCGCTACACTTCCGGCAAATGAACTTCTATCCGGTAGTTTGGCAACACCATCCTCAATAATTACCTTTATGCCATTTTCCAAGCTTCCTAATATACTGTCCCCATCGGGCATGCCCGCACCACGCATAGCATCCGTAACCAGCGCTATTTTGTCCGCTCCTTTTCTTTGATAAATCAGTTTAAGAAGAGACGCAGGCAAATGTTTGCCATCGGCGATCACCTCTACATTCATTTCATCAATGAGAAAGGCGCTTTGTACTCCACCGGAAAAACGGAAACTATCCCGCCTGGTCACTCCAGCCATTCCTGAATAGAGATGTGTTGCGAGGCTATAGCCATTTTCAAAAGCTACCAGTACATCCTCATAAACAGCATTGGTATGCCCCATAGATGCCATAACGCCTTTTGACCTTAAGTAGCGGGCAAATTCGAGCGATCCTTCCCGTTCAGGGGCAGAATCCCATCTTTTGATGATTGGGGCGCGGGCTAGTATTTCCTTATATTCTTCCGGATCTGGATCGCGGATGTACCTTGGGTCCTGCGCGCCTTTTTGTTCCATCGAATAATAGGGACCTTCCAAAAACATCCCGAGAAACTGTGCGCCGCGTTTATTTTGTTGATCAGCCTGACTATAAATTTCAACATTCTTAAAAAGTTCTTCTTTTTCACCAGATAAGGCAGTGGGATATATGGATGTGGTCCCGTGCTTTGCATGAATCTCTGCCGCTTTTAGATAAGCATTTACGGTACCGTCCAAAAATGAATGTCCGCCGCCGCCATGGCAGTGTAAATCTATAAAACCGGGCGAAACATTTAAACCTTTTGCATCAATTTCTATCGCGCCCGGCACTTCGATATTGGCGTCAGTCACATTCACTATTTTTGCTCCATCAACCACAATCGTCCCTTGATTAAGTACGCGGTATGGAGTGATGATCCGTCCGTTATAAATTTTTAATCTTGTCCCCTCCATTGATTGAGCACCAGCCTTAAATGAAACCATGCCGCTACTAGCAACCAAAGACACTATTGCGAGTTTTTGCATAAACTCTCTACGATTTTCATTTGTTATTTTCATGTTATTTCCCCTCTCATTAAAGAAATCCTCTGATGGCAAAATAAGTTGTTATAAGTGAAAATATAATCACCACGAAAAGTCCAATATTCATCCGTAACGAGGCTTTATTTTCTTTCATAACCCCTTCTCTATTAAGCAATAAAAAAACAGGCAATGCAACGGCCGGTAATATAGCAGCCTGGAAAGCCATAGAAAATACCACTAGAATAGTGGGACTTTGCTCAAGGAATATTGAAAAGGACGCTACAAGCAATCCTAAAACGATCAATACTCGGTAAATTGGTGATTGAATGTCACGGGGTTTATCCCGATAATCTGAAATTAGCCAAGGGGCGATAAGAATGATAGGGAACATGGTGGACAGGCCAGCGCCAACAATGCCGAATATCAATAAAAAGGTAGCTGCTTTTCCGCCAAGGGGTTCAAAAAGGCCAATAAGATCTAGTGTATTATCTACTCGTAAACCCAAAATGTGAAGTGTTCCAGCGGAAACTGCCATAATCAATCCACTAATTAACAACATCATAAAGGAAGAAGTGAAGGCATCCTTTTTCTCATCCTTTAAATTAGTGATATTCCAGCCCTTTTCAGTGACTACTGTACTGCGGATAATGAATACTGCTGCGGAACATGTAGTCCCCACCATAGCAGCGATCAAACCAAAGGAACCGGGTTCATCGGGTATGCTGGGGACCATCCCCGAAACGACTGATGATAAGTCGGGACTAACCATAAATAATACGGCGACAAAGCATAGCGCCATCAAAATAACGAAAAATGTGAGAATTTTTTCAAATAATTTGTAACGTCCAAACCAGAATAAAATGAGCAGTGAAAGCAGTAGTAAGGGAACGATCCACTCGATTCCAATAATCATCCCGTTTGTAAGCAAACGGATACCTTCCTGAACTAGGTCGGCGACGATACCCATTATACCAACCAACGCCAGAAGTTCACCTGTGATGAGCGCCGCCATAATATATAGCGCTAAAAATTTTCCGAATTTTAATTTTGTCTTTATATTATTTAGGGCGGTTTTTCCGGAAACTAAAGTTACCTGTCCGTACGCCACCATTAATATATAGGTAAATACGCATGAAAGAACTACAGTCCAAAGTAAGGTCATACCATATTCAGCACCCGCCCTGGCCATGGTCGTCACGCTACCGGTGCCAATATTATATCCTATTAAAAATAGGCCTGGGCCGACCGCGCTTAATGTAATTAATATTTTCTTCTTGGTTGTTTGAAATATATTATTCATTAATTAAAAATCCAAAATGTATTGAGGTTCTTCCCTCCGTTAGCTTGCATACAATTAATAGACTTACACTAATTTGGAACATATTTAACAGATGCTGTCAATTTAAGTTGATTTTTTTAAGAACTACGTTGTGCCTAGAAGGCTGCTGGCCTAATTATATTCAGGACCATCAGCAAGAAAACAACCAGAACAATTCTTTGAAAAATATATTGGAGCATGACTTCTGGTTAGGTCTGGAGCATACTGCTAAATCAATAACGGTATAAGCAGTATTGGAATTTACGATCCTCATTCCACGGTCCTAAAATAAAAAATAAACTAGGTCAATCTGAAGGTATGCTTTGGGTCGTTAGTCGCTATTCTTAATTATTGAAACCTTCTACAACTGTAGCTTCTTGTGGTGGACTACTGTTCACTCTAGATAAGTTGATATTATTCCCCTAATTCTAAGCTATTTCTTCCTTTAATATTTTTACAAAACGGTCAATATCGCCGCGGGTTGTAAACATATGATTTGAAATGCGCAGGGCATTATATTCTATGGCCTTGGGGATAATGCCCTGATCCCACATTTTGTCATAAATCTGTTTATTGGGGACTGTATCCAAACTAATGGTAACGATGGCCGACGCTAAGTCAGGATCTTCTGATGAAAGTAATGTGGTTCCTTTGATATCTTTTAATTGTTCGCGGCAATATTGCGCCAACGCCAAACACCTTTTTTCAATGCGCTCTTTACCAATTTTGTCGAGCCAGTTTATAATTTCACCAAAACCAATGATAATAGCAAAGTTTCGTGTTCCCGATGATTTTGTATAAGCTGTGTTCCCTGCGAGATAAAAGGGACTAACGATCTTTTTTTGAACTGCTTTACGAATGTAGAGAATACCTGTTTCCTTTGGTGCGAGTAACCACTTATGACCGCTAAAGGCATAAACATCACAGCCAAGATCGTGAACATCTACATTGAGCATCCCAGGAGCCTGTGCGCCGTCCACGATGAAAAATATCCCTTCCTCTCGGGCAATCTGGCCAATCTCCTTGATCGGCATACGAAGGCCAGAAACCGTAACAACATGGCTTAACATCAAAAGTTTTGTTTTGGGGGTGATATTTTTTCTGACTAGGTCAATAATTTGCTGCTTATTTCTTGCTGGCATGGGCATTTCGAATTTTTTAATAACTGCGCCTTTTGTCAATACCAGATAATCCAGTCCATTTTCCGCGCTGCCATGCTCCTGGTTTGTCGTTAATATTTCATCGCCCTCTATCCATTCAAGGCCACCACAAACAGTATTTATACCTTCTGTCGTATTTCTGGTCAGGATAATTTCGTCAACATTAGCACCAATGAATTTCGCCATATTGATCCGTGTCTGATCCATTTTGCTGCCTATTGGCCCTGTGTTGCCAAGGGCCGGATTTGCTTCAAGTTCGCGCATCGTCGCGCATACATGATCGATTAGAAAACCGGGGGATGGGCCTAACGTGCCTGTGTTAAAATAAGCCATATTGTCAGGAAGCAATAAGGACTTTCTTACACCTGCAAACACCTCCTCATCGCTGTGTTGATCAATATGATCAAAGTCAATATCTATCTGACTAGTATTTGCTTTTACTTGATCCATACCCAAAAAAGCCAAAACACCCAAAGCTGACCCTTTAAGAAATCCTCTACGATTATCCATCATAAGTTCCCACCAAATTTTTCATTCTATAAATATCGCCAACTTATTTTTAATAAGCCAACCATTTTACTCTTAGACGACAGATGCTTACATTAAACCAATAGTCATGTCAAAAAAGGAGATTGTTGAATGTCTGCTATCGACCCAAAGCAGACGTTCGTCTTAAAGTAAAAAATGATTGATGTTGCCTACTAGAAATATTCCCTTTAAGCTAGTTTTATCTCTAAATGGATCATAAACTCAAATGGATCAAATAAATTAAAAGGTAATATTAATGATCAGGTACTTATTATTTAATGTTGCAATTCTTTCTCATTTTTTAACTTTCTACTCGGTTTCATATTCAGCAGAGGATAAACCTCACCATGTAATTGTTATAATGAGTGATGATCAAGGTGGTTGGGATTATAGCTTTATGGGTAATCCAGTCATTGACACACCAAACATTGATGCAATGGCACAACGAAGTAGTCGCCTGAGCCGCTTTTATGTTAGTCCTGTTTGTACCCCAACTCGAGCTAGCCTTATGACGGGCCGTTACAATTATCGAACGCGTGCGATCGATACTTATCTTGGTCATGCAATGATGGAACCTGAGGAAGTGACTATCGCTGAAGTTCTGTCTAATGCTGGATATGCCACAGGTATTTTCGGTAAGTGGCACCTAGGAGATAATTATCCTATGAGACCTCAAGATCAAGGATTTCAGGAGGTGTTTGTTCATCGTGGCGGTGGAATTGGCCAGCCAAGTGATCCCGCTTCAGGTGAAAATAAATATACCGATCCCACCCTTTTTCATAATGGTAAAGAAAAAGAGATGAAAGGTTATGTTACTGACATCATATTTGACAAAGCTTTGGAGTTTATTTCGAAAAATCATCACGCGGGTAAACCTAGCTTTACATATTTAGCGCCAAATGCTCCCCATGACCCTTTACATGATGTTCCAAATGAGCTTCTAAAAAAATACCAACGACGAAATGTGAAGCAGATTATCGTTGATCTGGAAGAGGGTAGTGAAGAACAGTTGCAAGAGATCGATAATACAAACCGTATTTTTGCAATGATCGATAATATTGATGACAATGTTGGCTTACTTTTTCAGCGCTTAAAGGAATTGGGTATTTACGAAAATAGTCTTGTATTTTATTTCAGTGATAATGGTCCTTATGGAGACCGGTTCGTCGGTCCACACCGTTCTAGAAAAACTTTTATTGAAGAAGGTGGTATCCGTTCAATTCTTCTAGCTCATTGGCCTGAGAGATTACAGGCAGGCAATGTCAATGACCGCATTGCTGCACATTATGATTTATTTCCAACTATTTTAAATGCTGTTGGTGTTGATTTACCGAAGGCCACCCAAATTGATGGAATAGATATTATGCCGCTTCTGGATAACAAAACAGAAAATTGGCCAGATAGAAAATTGTATCTTCAATGGCATCGAGGTAGCCCCGCACGTCTTTATGAAAATGGCGCGGTCATAAGCCAGACGCATAAATTGTCATTTCCAAAGAATGGTGGAGATGCTCAACTCTACAACCTCATCGATGACCCTGCTGAACTTAATAACCTTGCAGAGGAACAACCCGACCTAGTTAACAAATACCTTGATGACTATAATATATGGTTTGAGGAAGTAAGCAATACGAGGCCTGACAATTACGCTGCCCCTTTAATTCATGTGGGAAATGAGAAAGAGCCAACCAGTGTATTAACTCAGCAAGATTGGCATAATGTTGATGGTAAGCCGCAAGGGTGGCGGTTTGGTGCTTATGGTAATTGGCCAGTTTATTTTGAGAAGACTGGTTTATACGATGTTCGCATCAAATACAAAAAAGAAAATGACACAGCACCTGTTGAACTAACTTTTTTAGTTGATGGTAATTCAATGAGCACCAATGTTAAGGGCAGCTTGAGCGAACATACTTTTAAAAATGTTAAAATTACTGAAGGAAATCAGCTTGTGGAAGCTGAAATTACAGAAAATGAGATATCTCGAGGTGTTCATCAAATATTTATCACCAAGCGCCAGAACTAATTTCTATTCCGAGTGACAGCTAACGACCCAAAGCAGACACTCACCTTCGAATATTATCTACAGTAATAGTTACGCAGTGATACATTAGTAACACCGCGCAACTACACACTATATTTTTGTTTTCATTGCAGTAGCTGAGCAGTTTGCACGAATTGATCGATTGAAGCCTTAAGCATTTGCAAATGGCGTTCATCCTTTAGCTCACCTTTGTCATCAAACGCTTCAAACCCAAAGGAAATAGCGGCTTGATTAGGTACAACATGCACCGCAATATTTCCAAGCATCATGCGTAATGGTACTAATCCGCGCAACCCACCAAGAGCACCCGGAGCTATAGAGCCAATCGCAGCTACTTTGCCACTATATGCTGATAGTGGTGTCTCATCCTTTTCGTGTGGACGAGAAATCCAATCGAAGGAGTTTTTCAAAAGCGCAGAAAACGAACTGTTATATTCCGGTGATGCAATATAGAAACCATCATGTTCAATAAATAGTTTCTTTAGTTTGATGGCGTTTTCAGGGAGTCCTTCAGCCATCTCCAAATCTCCATCATATAAAGGCATTTGAAAATCCTTCAAATCTATAACGGTTACATCAGCGCCCTTATCCTGAGCAATCTGTGCCGCTCTCTGGGCTAATTTTTGATTAAGGGAACCGCTTCTTGCGCTTCCAGCAAAAAATAATAATTTAGTCATTTTAATTTCCTGTATTTCTTTGTTAATGGATTTTAGGGACATCAATAATCACGATTTCAGATGTCTTCTTCGCATCAATGATGAAGCTTTCAATATCGGTGATTTCTGCACCGTCTCCTTTTGATAGTATCTTGCCATCAAGAGTGACTTCGCCTTCAGAAACCAATAGATAAGCTTGGTTTGTAATGGAATGACGAATGCTCTTTCCTCTTTCAATAACGCCACCAAAAATTCTTGCATCTTGGTGAATGTTTAAGACATCTTTATCTAAATCATTCTCGAAACCAGAAACAAGAAGAGGCAAGGCTTCGTCGACTTTCGTTTTGGGAAAATTCAAACTATCCCATTTCGGTTTTATTCCCTTATCACGAGGATAAATCCAAATTTGAAATAAATTGGTATCTTCACTCTCTAGATTAAATTCAGAATGAAAGATGCCTGTTCCAGCGCTCATCACTTGAACATCACCAGCTTCTGTGCGTCCCACATTTCCTTTTGAATCACGGTGGGTAATAGCCCCGTTGCGTACATAAGTGATGATTTCCATATCTTTATGAGGGTGTGTGTCAAATCCAGTTCCTGCTTTAATAATATCGTCATTAATCACTCTTAACGCTCCAAACCCCATGCGCTGTGAATTTTGATATTCAGAAAAGCTGAAATGATATCTTGCATCTAACCAACCTAAATCATGATGACCAAGATCGTTATATGGATAATATTTAATCATAATTAATTCCTTTCTATTCTTTCAAAAAAGTTGGGATAAAGGCGTCAACGAGCGGTAGTCTTCGTAATGCGTATGAGCCATTTCCTTGTAGTGCGACTGCAATTGCCAATACAACAAGAAGAACCGGAAATTCCCAGCCGCCCCCTTGATTACTAAATACCCATCCATTGGCTGAGTGGACGTAGGCCGCGCCAGCCAAAATAGGAATGGAAAGAATGGCGGCAAGCCTTGAATAGAGACCGAGCAGTATGGCTGTGCCACCTGCTAATTCACCAAATATAGTCAAATATGCTATGATAGGTGGCAGTCCGATACTTTCAAAATATCCGACTGTACCGGGAAGTGTAAAAACAAGAACCTTTAAAAGTCCGTGTGAAAGTAAAATGCTACCTAAAGCCAAGCGAGTGGTTAGGGCTCCATAATTATTGTTTGTTGTTAGTGTCATAATTTTTTCCTGTTAATAAATCTTTGTTTGTTCCAATTTATGTTTTAACTTTACTTCCAATCCATTTTTTTGATAATATTCTAATATTGAATTACATTAATTCCATTTAGTTGATAATTATGGACCATCTATCACGCATAGGCATTTTCATAGCAGTCGTTAAAAACCATAGCTTCGCTGGTGCTGCGAAGGAGTTGGGCATCACTAGCTCAGCTGTATCAAAACAGGTTCAGAATTTAGAAAATGAATTACAGGTAAAACTGTTAAACAGAACCACACGCAAAGTTTCAACCACAGAAGAAGGTGCTATATATTTTGAACGTGCCGCGCGTGCACTGGAAGATTTGAACGAAGCTCAAGAGCAAGTGCACGAACTTAAGACAAACCCGAAAGGGTCTTTAAAAGTAAGTATTCCTCTCAGTTTGGGGATCAACTATCTAATCAAAGAAATTGCGGATTTTGCTAAACAATATCCCGACATTCACCTTGACGTTAGCTTTGACGATCGAATTGTTGACGTTGTCAGTGAGGGATTTGATCTAGTGATCAGGATTAGCGAATTACGTGATAGTTCACTCATCGCAAGGCGGCTCGCGCCATGCCCTTTCGTTATTTGTGCCAGTCATGAATATTTAAAAACACACGGAGCCTTAAATTCACCAGACGACTTAACCAATCACAATGTGCTCGCTTACACCAGAAATACAGGTTTACATGAATGGCGCTATAAAGATGCTGATGGGCAGAATGGTCAAGTGAGCTTGAAAGGTACTTTCAAGAGCGATACTGGACAAATGATGTGTGAAGCAGCATTACAAGGCATCGGCATTGCAATATTACCGATATTCTACGTTGCGGAACATTTAAAGTCGGGATATTTGATCCAGATCTTGCCAGAATACACAACATGGCCTAACCGCGATATACACGCTGTCTTTATGCCAAACCGCTATTTGTCTACTCGGTTGCGCTTATTCGTTGATCATTTGGCGATTGTTTGCAAATCATTGCCTTGGTAATAGAAGTTCGATTGTTAATTCCGATCCTAATCTGAGAGTCCGCTTTGGGTCGAAAGCAGACACTCAACTCCACATCCGTTTTTCAGTTGCTAACTCAACACCACTCAAAAAATTCTCCTTCCCCAAATAGAAGAAAAAGCCGTGCTACAGCTCTATATGTTTCAGCATAACGCTGTTCGTGATATGGACACGCTAAAGCGGTTTGTAATCCCCTTATCGTTCTAAAAGCATCTTTATTTACCATTTCAATATAATGAACGCTCTCTTCTATATCTCCCCACACATCACGATTGATACAGTCCTTGCAATGTCTTTCGATCACTTTTAAATGCCATCTTATTTTTTCACCATAAAACAAATCGCCTTGATAAGGGGCAAAGCAATATTGTTGGCCGTACTGTTTTTTGAGGTCGTCATAGTCCATCCCACTAATAATGTGAGTCGTTTTAAATGTGTCAATGTTCTTCTTATGTTCTAATAAATAAATTGAACGATTGCCCTGCTGTTGCGAATCTGGCAAGCTTTCTAAATTAGGGGATCAAAATGAAATTTACATTTCTCATCTATTTATTATCTAGCTTTGTCGCCACAGCAAACGAGGTGCGCATATCTCACTGTAATGGGTTATGCCCCACTGGAACGCCAGAGACAAATACTTTAATAGTTACTCCAATATATGCTTTATCTAATAATGAAGAAACCAAGTTTGCTGATTGGGTTGCCTATCAAGTAACGCCCTCTACAATAGGAAGCTCCGCTGACCATAACAGAACTTGGCGAGCTGACCCTCAGTTAGATGATGAGGAAACATTAGAGCCGGGCGATTATCGTGGCGCTAGTAACGCATTAAATACAGATAGAGGGCATCAAGCACCTTTAGCAGCTTTCTCTGGTACAGTTTATTGGCGCATGACTAACTATCTATCAAATATCACTCCTCAAAAGAAGAACCTGAATCAAGGGCCTTGGATGCGATTAGAGGGGCGCGTGAGAGACGCCGCATACAGGTTAAATGGAGTTTACGTAGTTACTGGCCCGTTATATGAAATTAATACTGATAACCTACCTTTGGCGGATGAAACACACAAAGTACCTTCAGGTTATTGGAAAGTTATTGTTAATAATAATAATGCTGTTGGGTTTATAATGGGGCAAGATACAGAACGCAGTATGGATGAGTGTGAAGCTGTGGCAACGATAGAAGAAATTGAACAGCGTTCAGGATTAGAGCTGTTCCCAAGTAAAAACCCAAATGACCGGGAAAACATTATAATCGGGTGTAAATAGTGTACCAAAACTGTGGAGAATATGAATGGCTGTTTCCGAAAGCGGACATTCAGAAATAGTTATTTTTAGTAATAAAGTTTTCACTCTCTTGTTATCTTTGGATACGTAACTCAACCTTTTGAAATAGAAAACGATAGTAAGTGGTTTGAATCTATAAAGCCAAATATCTTTGTATTGATACTCCTCACCAAACGCCGACATCGTTTTTCCTCACTCACACCGCCCCCTAAAGGGGCGGGTGTGTGAGGAAAATGTTGAAATGGTGTTAAGTGAGTAAGAAGTAGGTCATATAACTTTTGTTATTAATAGCTGAAAATGCAGACCTGGAGTTAATATGTATCAAACCACAAAAATCGGACTAATAAAAAGAGGTTACTGTATAACGAGTAGATAATAATATTAATTAAATGTCACTCCTAAGATCATGTCGGTAGCGATCATCTTTACATGACACATAATTGAGTATTTTAATTTCTAGGCATAGTCTTTCAAAGTAGTGCTAGGGATGATACGTCTTCATAAGCCAAGATAACAATGATTTTGGCTGAATTGGTAGATTTATATATCTAAAATGGTACCCAGAATGGTACCCAAAAACAAAAAAGACCCAGCTAGAAAAAGCTAAGTCATTGATATGAATGGCGCGCTTGGGAAGATTCG
>Ga0209534_10002623_pt1 | contig 17663 bp, 13 predicted proteins | sample COG_07_FD_184751 | JGI IMG/M metagenome (GOLD analysis project Ga0209534, IMG submission 184751) | Pelagic Microbial community sample from North Sea - COGITO 998_met_07 (SPAdes) (version 2) | ecosystem: Environmental > Aquatic > Marine > Neritic zone/Coastal water | place: Helgoland, sampling...
TAAATATAAAGGAGTACAGTAGAAAAAAATGGAAACTGAATCATTAATAAAAGAAAAAGAACCGCATATGGAAAAAACAGATGAGGATACCACCGATAAAAAAATCGAATTCTGGGGAACCAATCCCAATGCTCTTTTTGATCCATCCTCTATTTTGCAATTGTTCCCTGTTGCCGATATGAGTTACGAAACGAAACTCAATGCCATCTCGCGTTTAGTCATTTTATTAACCGTGGTATTTTATTTGATTTTCCGTTCTTATCGATCTTTTTTCATGGGAATCATTACTTTAGGAGCCATTTGGGCATTGCATTATAGCCAACAAAAGGACGTGAACAAAAAGAAAAAGGTTCGTTTTCAAGAAGGGTTTGAGACAAGTGATGTAGTCAAGGATTTTCTGGAAGAACACGATATATCCGAAACTTTATTTAGCGAATCTACACCGGAAAACCCATTGCAAAATGTAATGCTAACCGATTACGAATCAGCAGGTAACAAAAGACCAGCACCCGCAGCCTATACAGAAGAGGCCCAGCAAAAAGTATTGGACCATACCAAATCCATGATTGACAAAATGAATCCCGAACAACCCAAAATAACCAACAAATTATACCGTAGTTTAGAAGACAATTTGGCATTTGAACAATCCATGCGACCATTCTACAGTACAGCCAATACTACCATACCCAATGACCAAGGAGCCTTTGCCGATTTTTGTTACGGTTCTATGGTATCTTGCAAAGAAGGCAATCCTTTTGCATGTGCTCGTAATTTAGCATCGAGACATACTAATGTATAATTGGTTTTTGTTTTTCTCTCGTTCTGAAAAAATAATAAATAACAGCCGTTTATTATTTTTAGTACTTTTTCTACAGAAGTTTTTGTATAAGTAGAGTATATAAAAATAAAAAAGAAATATGTTTAGCAATACTTTATCCGACTATACATTTAATCAATCGGGTCGTTTAGGAGCAGAACCTGTAGACCAATCGCAACAAACTTTGCAAAATACCAAATACTTGACCAGTGTTTTGAATCCCTATTTATCCGATAAATCAGACCGCGGATTTGTCCAATTTGCCACACAATATCCAGGTATGATGGTCAGTGGAACCAATGGTGGGTTGGGTTTAGGCGGTGAATCTGTAGTTCACGAATCCAATTTATTGTGGAAATCCGACCCACAACGCCCCCAAGAAAAACTCTCTTTGCAAACCCGTCCATTTTTGACCGTTCCTTATTTAGGACGTGGTTCTTGTGACCCTACATTGGAATCCCAATTGTTCCAAGGAGAGACTGTACGTGGTAAGAAGAGTGTGTCTACTGTCATGGAACAAAATTTCTTCCCTTTGGATCAATATCCAATGGACTCGGCAAAGCGAGCCAATGCTGGAAATACTGTAGAAGAAATGGCATTGGATGGATGGGCCCGTGGAGGAAAATCATCCAGAAATGCCGATGAAGAAACCTTTAGCAAAAAATCCCAACCCATGGTTCCCGGATTTTAAACCGACGAAGATTTAAAATCGCACCCTTAGGGCGATTTTATCTCTTTATCGGTCATGACCCTTGTAGAATATAAATCCGCACAGCGGATTTAATTCTTCAAGGGTTTAAAAATTGTGCGTTCTACTTTTTTTGTACTGGTAATATATAATTCAGAAAAAATGAACCCATTTGATAGTTTTCAGAAAGGAGCCGGTGACTTAGTAAAAAATGCAACCCAACTTGGAGGAAAAAGAAGAAGAAAGTCTGCCAGAAAGACCAGAAGAGGAAAGAAGAAGGCCGCTAAGAAGAGTAGAAAGGCCCGCAGAAAGTCATCCAGAAGACGCAGAAAGTAAACGGTGAAAAACCAACATAAAGACAATCCTTTACTTGTTATAAACAAATCACTATTTTTTTATAACATTTTTTGACCCCCACCCATCAAATAAAAAAATGGCCAATCCATCCATTGTATACGACGATTACTTTAGCAATTTACCTTCTACAGTTTCTTATCAAAATGACACCGAATATCGCGACTGTTTACGTACGGTTTTCCAATTCGATCCCAATGAAAAATACACATATGATGGAAAATTATGCGCGTTTCAAGAATTGGACAGTCAAACCCAAGACGAATTGTTATTTGACAGCCAAGCCGTTTCCAAGAATTTAGACATTTGGTATGACCGTACAAAGAATAATGATTTATTTAGTACATTGTATCTCCATGCGGCCGGTCGTATGTTTTCCACGGACCCGAAAATTGGTCAAGCCATTTTATGCTCGTACGATTTTTTCCCGGCTTATTATGCTAGTATGTGGTACTTTTTCTACGGTGGACAAGATGCGGTGGTAAAGGACTGTAGAGAATATATGGAATTAAAACGGGAATTTCGGGTTGATTGAATGAATGGGTGAGATGATGAGAAAAATAAAAGATGGACTTTAGTATATATATTATAGGAAACACACATGGCTTCAACACGTAATAAAAATACTCCTGGAAATTATGCTTTAGAAAAACATGCGTATCAAAAGGGCAATTCGATGTTGCTCTATACACACGCCCCACAAGGAAATGCGTATCAAACCAATTTACCCGGTGATGGGTTATTGCCCGGTCGTATTGCGGCATCCAATTTGTCTCACAATAGTTGTAATGTAGAATCGTATTTATTTGGCATTGGTTCTACGAATTTAGAAACACCACAAACTCCATTGAAATACCAACCTAAATCAGTGGACTCGTTGCATATGATAAATAAAACACAAATGGTGATGCCACAGCAATTCGGCATTGAACCGAATCAACGCCCCATGTACTTGAATTAATCATATATTCTTCTACTGTATTTTTGTTTGGGTTTAGTGGGATATTTCCGGAATGTCATGCGGTTTTTGTGTTTATGGGTTTTGTCTTTTTGACTCAAGGCTAAAAACAAAGCCCGGGCCGATTCTTCTGGGGTTTTCGATTGGGTTGATTGTTCGGGTTGTCCGGATTGTCGGGTGCGTGGTGGTGAATGACTGGGACTCCTTGTACTCCTCGGTGGTTTTTCTTCTACAGAACCCATAGAAATGGGGCTAGGGGAACGGGATACACGGGGACTAGGCACGGGACTAGGCACAGGACTAGGACTAGGGGATCGTCTAGATGAAGACCACGATGGAAACAATCGACGAACTACTTCCATGTCTTGAGCACTGGTTGGACCGGGTAAATCCGCGCAAAATCCAAAATCGATTTTAATTCGATCTTTGAGAAGTTTATAATCGTTATTAGGAGTCACTTCAATGGGTAAGGCTATATTAGCCATTACGTAAGAACGTGTATTCATTTGTGCGAAAAAAAACTTTTTTAGTAAATATACAAATAATGTAATTTCTATATTTGTACTGGATAATATTATTTATTTAGGGGATTTAGGGAAAGAGAAAAAAGGGCCACTTATTTTAGCGAAATCGCCACGGGTATAAATTCTTTGCGTATACTTCTACAGGCATTGGTAGAGAGTTCTTCGCGTTTTTTCCGGGTTTTGGTTCCTAATGCTGGTGTTATATTGGTGAATACTGTAGAAGAAATGGTGTTTGATGATGATGTATTATTGGTTACTGTGTTGGTGTTTGTGTTTGCGGTAGTGTTTGTGGTGTTATTAGTATTGTTAGTGATGCTCGGATTGGGGTCGGTTTTTTTCCGCGAATTATTTAGGCGTTTTGACATGTCCTTTTCGATATCATCATAATGTTTAGCAATATATTCCAAAACACCATTCAAGATTGCCCATTTGAAAAAATGCATTTGCGCAATGGTGGTTTCAATGCGCTGTTCTTCTTTGTACGGGATTAATATGCGTTCTTTTCTACAATAAGGGTCGAAGAGTTGTTTAGAATAACTGTCCTCGGTTGATTTATAATTGGTCCATACGAAAAATCGTCGGCCTTGTTTTCCTTCTTCTTGGGTCGGTGCTTCGTATACGGTGAAATATTGTTTAGCATAATTGGTGACGAACCAATTGACCATGCGTATGGACAACTTTTTTTGGTTTTTCACGGTATATTCTCGGTTAATCATTTGCTTTAGCGTTTCTAGATAATCGGTATTTTGGTAAAATTCCAATAATGTATTTAATAACCATTGTTGTTGGGTATTCATTTTTCTTTATGGTTCTACAATATGCGTTCTATTTGTCTTTAAATGAGTTTTTAGGGGTAATTTAAATAGATTTTTTTGGGTGGATGGATTATTTAGGCGTTTTTTGATGACTAAAAAGTGGGGGCACAAAATATTTTGTTAGGGTATTGTATATATAATTGAAAAAAATGGCTGATAAAGATAAGATTGAGAACTACGACGAAATTTATGGTGTTGGATGTGATTCTAAAAAACCTGGTTGTACAGGCACACTAGGTGTTGCAAAACTAACTAGACATCCTAATGGTACTTTTACAATAACACCTCCCCCGCCTGCACAGCCTGAAACGTCTGAAACGTCTGCTAAACTGGAGACCGAAATTTCTAAAGATGTATTTGATTCATATGAAGATGCTGAACTTAAAGCAAAATATATAGAAAAAGTAGTAGGTGATCCTACGCAAGGCTATAAATTACGTGGTGGTAAAAGACGTTCCAGGAAAAGACGTTCTTCCAAAAAGAAGAGAAAGAATAAGAAATCCAAGAAATCCAGAAAGGCCAAAAAGTCTAGAAAATCCAGAAAGTAATTAATTTATCGATTTCTATAATATAGTGTATTATAGAAATAAAGAAAAGTATACTATGGGTGTAATGCCACCTGATTTATTTAGCAAACCGGACATACCGAGTGATATTTTTGCTCCACCGGTCATTAAAGATGATATTGATGTTACTGAAACAAGTCCTGTGGATGAAGATTTTGAAGATAGTTCCGTTTCCGGTTCCATTAATTCTAAGTCTGTGGAGGCACCAAGTAATGTGATGAAGCCTGCTGAATCTGATGCCGAATCTGAGGTTGATCCTGATGCCAAATCTGATGACGAATCTAAGGGCAAATCTGATGTTGAATCTAAGGTCGAATCTGTTGACAAATCTAATGTCGAATCTGCCAAAACTGATGCCGAATCTGATGTCGAATCTAAGGTCGAATCTGCCGAACAACAACCTCAACCTGATACTCCAATCGAGGCTTCTAAAATCAATGCTACTACTGAAAAACAAAGTAAAACTAGTAAACAAGTCGTGCCTACTAATGGAATAAAGCCATTGGATTCAAAAAAAAAATTAAATAAGTTGATTCAAGAAAGCAAACAAGGTATTTTTGAAGTACCTGATATTCCTATGAATATATTTGATTTACCGAATATTATAGATAATATTGATAAAAATGAAGATTCTCTGAATACTACCGTAGTTGAAAGTAATACGGAGGGCAAAAGTGATCCCGAGGGCGAAATTAATACCAAGGGCGAAAGTGATCCCATTAATGAAAGTGATGCCGATGTTGAAAGTGATACCGATGATAAAAGTGATGCCGATGATGAAAGTGATGCCGAGGATGAAAGTAATGCCGATGATAAAAGTGATGCCACTAAATCTGATTCTACTGTAGCATCTCAAGGAGAAGTATCCAATATTGTACCAAATGACGATTCTCCACAATCTACTATTACACCCCACAAGGAGACCGAGACCCCAGTAGTTGACCCTATAAAAGTTGAACCCAAACAACCTACCTTAGAAAAAGAGTCATTGGATTCAAGAAAAAATATAAATAAGTTGATCCAAGAAAGCAAACAAGGTATTTTTGAAGTACCTGATATTCCTATGAATATTTTTGATGTGCCATCGGTTACGAATGAAGAACACGAACAAACGAAAGAAGATGAAAAACCAGTAGACCCTACTAAACCAGTCGATACAGTAGACCCTACTACACCAGACGTTTCAGATGCTAAACCAGTAGAAGAATCACAGTCAGTACCAGAAATAACTGAGAATATAGAAGATATTAAAGAAAAAGTTGCAACTGCAGTAAGAATTTACATTGAAGCACAAAAACAAATCATGAAAGAAGATAGTACTGATGATTATGAGGATGATTTTGAAGATTACGATGAAGAAAAAGGCCCAACCGTAGATGAAGAAAAAATAGAAGCATCTGTTAGAATAGCCCGTGCGATCTATAAACATTTGTTTGATCAGACACAAAAATCTGCACCTTCTGAATTAATTAAACCTACTGATGATGGTGATGTTGATAAATCATCATTACTACAAAAATTAACAGAATTGCAAAGTAAAGATAATAAGGATGAAATTAAGAAGGATTCTGATGACATAATAGGCCATATTAAACATGTTGCAAAAGTAGCAATTGCTGTTCACAATGAAAATATCAATAAGTCCACTAAGAAAGAAGATATAGGAAAGATCGAGGCTGCCATAAGAGCAAGTCTTGCTGTACAAGATAAAATTGCTGAGGCTGCATTGACTGCAGTAGAAGATATTGATATTGATGGACATACTACCGATGAATCTGATGATGACATTACTAAGAATGTTGAAAATGCTGCTAAAATATCAATCGCTGTATTGAAACACTTGAAAGAACAACAAAATAGTACTGATAACCCGGTTAAGGAGGATGACCATTCAACGGTTGATTCAATAAAAGATGATCATCCACCGATTGGTCCCAATTCATTACCACATAAAGATATCAAGTCTACTAAGTTCAATACAGAAAATATAGAGAGAGCAGTTAGAGTTGTTTTTGCTGTACAAAATGAATTGAACGCAAATGCTGATATTATTAAGGATGATCCTACTGTTCCTACTGTTCCTACTGTTCCTACTGATTCTCCTGTTTCTCCTGTACCTACAGACCAAGGTGATGAAATCAAGAATATAAAAAATAAAGTTGGTACGGCTGCACGAGTATCGCGTGCTGCCCAACAGGAAGCAAAGAAACAAGCAGAAATGCATGAAGATGATAGTAGTAGTATACAATCATCTACTGTACAGAATAAAAATGAAAATATAAAAAATAATGTTGGAACGGCTGCACGAGTATCACTTGCTGCCCAACAGGAAGCAAAGAAACAAGCAGAAATGCATGAAGATGATAGTATTAGTAGTAGACAACCATCTACTGTACAGAATAAAAATGAAAATATAAAAAATAATGTTGGAACGGCTGCACGAGTATCACTTGCTGCCCAACAGGAAGCAAAGAAACAAATTGCTCGTACTGTTGATAATACTGTTAATACTGATGTACAGAAACCTACTGTACAAGTCAATGAAGACGATTTAAAAAAAATAGTTAGAGCAGCAATTCAAGTCAAAAAAAGTTTACAAGATGCTAATAAAGGGCTTTCCGAAAATAAGTCTGTAGATGTAGTATCTGATAAACCCATTGTAGATGAAACTAATAAAATAAAGGATGATGTTGGTACGGCTGTACGAGTATCGCGTGCTGCCCAAGAGGAAGCAAAGAAACAATCTTCTTCGGTACAAGTCAATAAACACGATTTAGGAAAATTCGTTAGAGTAGCCGTTCAAGTCAAAAACAGTTTACAAGATGCTGAACATGTCGGTGCCGATCTAGATAATACTGTTTCTACTGCTGTAATAGTGAGTAAAAATGTTAGTGAAAAGGTTAATAAACCGATTGTATCTCCTGAGAAAAAGACGGTAGATGAAACTAATAAAATAAAGGATACTGTTGGTACGGCTGTACGAGTATCGCGTGCTGCCCAAGAGGAAGCGAATAAACTACCTCCTAATGATGCAACTTCTCCTGTACAACCTGGACATGCCGATCTAGATAATACTGTTTCTACTGCTGTAATAGTGAGTAAAAATGTTAGTGAAAAGGTCAACGAGCATTCGGTTGCTTCTCCTGAGAAAACCACGGTAGATAAAAAGTATATCGAGAAACTCGTTAGAGCAGCAGTTGCCATCCAAGAATATATCAATAAGCCGTCTGAAATAGGGTCTGTAGATAGTCATAATGAAAAGAAAAACCCCACTGTAGAAGTGGATACAGGTGTATTAAAAACAGCCCTCAGAGCAGGAATTGCAGCACGTAACTATATAAATAAACCGTCTTCTACAGTAAAAGAGAGTAATATCCCGGACATACAAAAATCCGTCTTGGCTGCGCTTGCAGTTCAGAATGAAATAAATAAGGGTGATAATGATGATAATGGTAGTCAGGTTAGTATTAATAATGAGGATAAATCAAGTATTGACAAAATACATTTAGGCACTATTATTAGAGTAGTATTAGCAGTGAAGAAACATTTGAAGAGCATTCCTAGTAGTGAAAGTAGTAATGAGAATGACAAGAATAAAATAGATCCACTAGTCACTCCTTCTTCGGGAACTGATAAGAATACTACTAACCGTACAGGTGTTATATATACTATCAACAATGATACCAAAAACCAAATTCGTAAACTTTTTCAATGAAAACCTTTAGGGGGATATAAATATATATTATAATTCATCATATTAAATATAATATATATGTAAGTTATATATTGCATAAAAATGGCAGGTACTGCAGTTACTGATGAGTGGGTTAATACACATTTCGAGGAAGGTACTAAAAAATTAGATGGAGGGTTGTATATTATTTTCAGAGTAGAAGGAATTGATGGCATTCAAAATGGTTTTATACTGAAGCATTATGGTGTTACTGATGGTAATGGTGATAAATTGGATTTGGATAATCATGGTATAGTGAAATCAACAAACCTAGAAAAACAAGATACAAAAAAAATAAAGATTGATAGTAATACTACGTTGAAGTTGGGAAAAGAAAAAGATTGCACATTATCAGGCATGGGCTTTGTGAAGAAGAAGGATGATGATAGAATTAGGCCATTTGTGGATGTAAATGATGGTACTGGTACTGATACTAAAACTATACGTGATAAGTTAGACAACGAAAGTACTATTAATAATTTTTTCAATCATAACATTTACGATTGGTTTATCAAGGAGAAAATAAGAAAACATATTAGAGATGCTCATGGTGATAGTGATGGTAATGATGATGTTGGTAAATGTTTAGATTTGGTACCATTGAACGTTCAACAAATTAATTTACAAGTTTTAGAAAAATTATTAGAAAGTTACAAAAATAATACTGATATGTATAATATTGTTACATCATTTATTAAAAATAACAAGGATTTACAGAGTCATATAAATGTAGCATTCCGAGATATTTTTATAAAGCCTCTTGAAAGTAGATTAACATATTTAACAAATAATTCTCACACATTACACTTCCAGCCCCAAACATCTGAAATAATTTCACATGAGAAGATGTTATCTTTATTTAATTATGAGAATACTGAGAATACTAAGAATGTTTTTGTGGTTGGTGAAGAAATAATACATGACTATAATAATGTAAAAAGTGCATTAGAAAGTGAGGAAAAAAATGTATCTAGAAAAGGTGAATATGATAGAGAAAAAGAGGTACTTGCTAAAAATTCAGAAGTATCAGAAATAATTGATTTTTATGGAAAAATCCGCGATAATAGTTTGGACATATCTTACTATTCAATAAAAAACAATGACATGAAAATAATTTATAATTTTAATAATAATTATGATAATATTAAAGGAACTACTAAAGAGATTACCAAACATACTGATCAAATTGTTTCAAATATTAAAGAACACGCAAATGATAAAATTGCTGAACTTGAAAATGACATTAAAAAAATAACTGAATTTTTTAAAGGAAGTATTCGTTATTTTTTAGCATTACCTTTAGATGATAATAATTCAAAGCAACTTTGGAATAAATTATTTATTAATATTAAAAGTTCTGAAACATCATATAAAGACTCTGATATTTTAAGTTTTATGTTTATCAATCTTGGATACATAAATACAGATATTAAGAATGCGATTCAATTGAAAGATTCAAATCTTGACAATATGGTTGAAATTTGTAAACATGCGTTTGGATATACAGATGATAAATTGAAAAATATGTATTTTTATCCTTATGAAATAAATGACCATCATAGGATATTTGATTTTCTATTTCAAATAGTTTATGGAAACAAAATGTCTACTGATTATAGAAATAAATATAATGATATTAATCATGTACATATTGCTGATTTAATACAATTGTATAATGCAATGAAAACAGAATTATCAAATAAAATGAAAAAGCAAGATAATTATATATATACCTTTGATACAGTGACTAAAAGTCTTCAGAACTATTTTTATGAATTGAAGACTAAAAATAACTGGTGGACGAATATGGATATAATAAAACAATCTGCAATTAGTGAATCAGAATCCCAGAATTTCAGTAATACATATACAACAATCAATGACAAAAAAATAATGTCTTTTGTCAAGTTAAATAATTATACAAAAATTGATAATAAATATGATTTAAATAAATGGAATTTAACTTATCAACCTTATATATCACCTCAAAATCAATTTTTAAAACTAAAAGTACAAAATTATTCTAATGAATTAAACGATAAAAATTTCATTTATCCTGACGATACAAATTCCCGAACTTATACATTTGGTGGCTTTTCTCATGTATTTCATCCCAAAAAACAATATAATAAAGATGTAGATAGAGATGCAGAGGAAGAAGACGAAATCATGGAAATGATACGAGTTCCTCAATCACAAGATCTTATTGAAAAAATTATCAATAGTGAAAAAGTATTCATATTTGGTTATGGAGCAAGTGGGGCCGGTAAAACAGCCATGTTAGTATATAATAATGTTACCAATAAAGATGGTTATTGTATTCGTTTATGCAAAGAAATCGCAAAAAAATTATTAAATAAACAAATAAAAGTAAATATAGATGAGGGTAATGATAAACAAGTACAAGTAAATAAGGTAAAATTGCGTGTAAACATAAAAGAGTTTTTTTATGGATGGCAAACAGCGAATAGAGGAGAATATTTTCACTCAAAGGACCTTATTTATAGAAGTAAAAGTAATGAATTTGAAAAAAATAATATTGATATTAATAAGGTAAATGATGCATATAATTATTATGCTGATGATATGGCGACAGGTACAATAAAGAATAGTGTAGCAGATACATTTAAATCACTATGTGAAGGCGATGAATTTTATGTTACTGAAAATAAAAGTGGTTCTAGTTTTGATGTTCCTTTGTCATTTATATTAAGAAAATATGTTACCGATGATAATCGTAGCACTGGTAAACGTAAAATAGAACCAACTAGGAACAATCCACAAAGTTCTCGTTCTCATGTTATTATTTACTTAGATTTTATTGTCGATGGTACTATTGTAAGTCTGCATAGTGGTGGTGATAGTAAAAAAGATGATGATGATGATGATTATTATGAAGATGAAATTTTTGATGATTATGAAGATGAAATTTTTGATGATTATAATGAGAAAGAGGATGGTAGTAGTAAATACTCTGATTATAAGAATGATTATAAAGACATCTCTATCAAATCTGATACTGCGTCTGATGATAAGCATAGTGTTGAGTCTGATGATAAGCATAGTGCTGAGTCTGATTATAAGCATAGTGCTAAGGGTGCTAAGATTGCTAAGATTGCTAGTACCAGTCTTATTTCTAATGAGGATTTAAAATCTAGTAGATCTGCTTCTATTAAAGCCGATAGTAAGGAGAGTATACCAACTAATGGACAAAATATAGGTCTTGGTTCGTTAATTATTGCTGATTTGGCAGGTGTAGAAAATCCATTTGATCCATTAGATGCCAATACAATAATCGAAACATTTATGAAAACTACACCTGATGAAATCACACCTAATTTTTCATTAGATAATAAAAAATGTGACAAGGAGTTAGGAAAAAATTTACAAAAAGGTATTAACTTTAAAGGAGATCATACAAATTTAAAAAATTACCTGTCATTTCGATATAATCCTGAAGAATTTCAAACGAATCATAACGATTTATACAAACAATATACAAGTACTGATACTAGTTATCATTTAAGAGATCAAAATGTTAAAAATGGTTATAACCCACCTATTGATGGCAGTGGAAAATTAGACAAAATGGAAAAGCCAAAGGAAAATACATGGGATCTTGATGAAATGAGTAATTTATTAGATGGAGAATCGAAACGTTTAGTAATTGATATTACAAAGAAAGGTCTTAATATGTTGAAGGCTGATTTTCCAAATGGTAATATTCTTAATGGATTAGTCAATAATATTTATCAACATCATAGTTTAGAATATAAAGGATGGGAAGCTGAAACAAAACATGTTACACATCATGATTCAAGAATAAGTGAATTGGAAAAAAATATTAAAGAAAATAAAAAAAATATAGAAGACTATGAAGAGAAAATATACCTCCATGGAGATGAGCCTAAAAGTTTAACTAAGCAAAAAAGAGCTACTGCTACGCATGCTAGGCCTTGGGATAGAGATACAGATTTTGTTTATGATAGTACAATACATGATGAAAAAACACAAAAAAAATTAGAGGTTACTTATTACCCATTAAGTAGAGATTATTATCCACGTATACATCCAAAAAAATTGCAATATAGACCTAAAATATGGCCTCAATCAAAAGAACAAACCTTTTATAATTGGAGAAAAACACGCCATGATTTAGCCGTAGCGAAAGATGATCTTGAAAAAGAAAACAAAGAATATGCAGAAGAATTAAGTCAATTAAATCGCCTTTCTAAAAAGGATTTAATCAAAAATTTAAATAATAAAGTTTATTTAGGAACCACTTACGAACAATACATAAAAGAGTTTTATGACATTACTGGACTTAAAAATTTAGATGAACAATATGGAAGAAACTTAGAAAAATTATATTATTTTGATAAAATACTTGTAAAACAAAAAAAAATAGAAGGATTATTTTTTTATGCGACTAATATTAATGATACAAATATAAATAATTTAAAGAAATTGGCAGTCGACAAATATAAAGACGTATTCCCTACTATTAATTCTGTTGGAGAATTATTTCATAAGGTAAAGGTCAAAGATGGGAAACTAATATATGAACTCAAATTCAAGCAAGAAATGGATGATACAATGAAAGATTCAAAGAAACAAAAATTTATAACATTATTTAAACAAACATATGAACAGAAAATTAAAACAGAATATGTAGATAAAAGTATGAGAACATTAGAAAAAATTAAATACAGTGATACGAAAGTAAACTACATCAATGACTTCAATCAAGCCTTGAATAAACTTAAATTTCTACCTAAATACGATAAAAAGTTAACACAGACGATCGAACAAAACGCATATTCAGATTTACTTTATATTATGAATCAAGTTACCTTACGAAAACGAGAAGGTATATATATCAATGACCAATTGGAGTTGTTGCGAAATAACATGTTCAGTTCTATGTATTATAAAACTGATAAACTATTGTTTACAGCCCCCAATATAGATGAAAAATGTGCAAGTAGTATTTGTAGTGGCCACGAACTTCAAAATTGTTTTATGATGAAATGCAAAAAAATAAAAGATGCAAATAATTTTTGTGATTTTTTTATTGATATAAAAAATACTTATTTTTCTGACGAAAAACATATGAAAGATGCTTTTGAAAATATAATGAAATCATTAAATATACTTATTTTTACAGTATTCAATATAAGTCAAAAAAATACTACCGTTGGGGAAACTAAAAATAATCCATTTTATAAAAATAACACTAGCAACCTACTACGCGCATACAGAGAAAATACTCAATATATTGACATAGAACAAATTCAATCTGAATTATTTAATGATAAATCGGATAATACCACCTATACTAATGAGATTTTAGAAATGTTTAAAACATCAGACCCTAATTCAGTTCATGACTCTATATCACAAGGTAGTCTTTATGGAGAATTACAACAACACTATGATAGTGAATCTTTTGAATATATTATAGAAAAACTAAACATACATAATGCTAGTACACCATTGGGAACTTTAATATTTACCGACAATATATCGAAGTTTGGATTAGATAGTATTTGTCATAATACAGATATAGATGATGATAATAACTATAGTTTTGCAATACAAGATAGAATTATTCAAAATAAATCTGATAATGAAGTAAAAGAGGCTTTAAATAAAATCGATTTCACCCAGCAGTCAAGAGATAAAGCAAACACCATAGACAACCCAGTAGTCAGCCCAACCACCACAGACAGACTAGAAGTCAGTAGTCAGCAACTCAATACCCCCTAAAAATCGATGATCTCACTTAAAGACAATATAATTAAAATATCCCACTATAACATATACCCCATATTACTGTACAAATAAAAAAATGACCTCTACCAAAATGGAATGGAATGACTCCATTGAAAAGTCTCTCGATATCATGAGACAAAACGTCTCCAAATTAAGCGAACTTTCCAACGAACAATATCTTGCGTTCAAAAAGAGAATCGAATATATGAACTTACCTTTAGCCATTTTAAGTGGTGCCAATGCCGGTGCCATTTTTTTCCTAGAAGGCTATTCATTCGGGCACTATGTCAATATAGGTTGCGGGGTGGCGTCATTAGTCATTGCCGGCGTCCTTTCATACGACTGGTGTTCCGGTACATACAAGAAAATGGGCAAAGATCTCTCGTTCCACCGTGATTGTGAGAATCTCAAGGAACAAATCCAAGGCGTGCTTTCGCTCGACCGTAGTGAACGCAAAATGGATGGTACTCATTTCTTACAACAAAAATTCGCAGAATACAAAGAACTCGTAGCCAACCACTCTTTAATTGAAAAATTCAATGGAAATGTGTCTTTAGCCACGGATCAAGTAGAAGATATGCAGACTTTCTTATACGACCATTGGAACATTATTTACAGGCCTACTTTGAGACGGTTCAAAAAGAAAAACAGCGAATTATTGGACACTGTACAAAAGGCTGGTGAATCGGTTCAAACCATAATCGAACCCGTTGTAGAACCAGTCGTGGATACAGCCCAAGCCAGTTGCAATTGGTTATTGTACCCATTTTCCAAAAAGTCCCAGACAGAAGGCGATTTAGAAGAAAATACTCAAACGCCTGAAAAAGAAAACATGGAAATGTCCGATATTTATTCTACTGTAAAAAGCATTCCACAGGAATTCAAAAAATTCAACATGGCCTTTGTAGGAAAAAAATAAATCCTCCCTCCTAACCTCCATATTAACATAATGAAAAAATACACTTTTTTTTATTATGCTTTTTTCTACCAATCAAATTGCTTGAAACAAGGTATTAATCTACCACCGCATTTCCTCCTCTTTTTTCCATCCATGTCATGATTGTCATGATTGTCTTTCATGTCAGTCCATTGCGCCGGTACAGGACGATAATGATATGCCACTGCTTGTTTCGGTGTTTGGATCCGTACTCCGGTTTTCTTTCCCATCCATAACATATTCATGGGGTCATTTTTCACTTGAACCACCGATTCAAATCCGCTTTCTTGTACAGTACGTTTCATATTATGTTGATAATAATCGAATATATGCGGTTCGGTCGATTCAAATGCCCATTTTCGGAAAGGACTCGTGTTCAATCGCCGACGTAAATCATACGGATTCAAATCCAAAATAGCCAATACTCCGCCCACTTTCAATAACCGATGGGCTTCTTTCAATATTTCCAGTTGATTCCAATAAGGCACTTCATGAAATAAAAATTGGCAAGTAATCACATCAAAACTATCATCGGCCAATGGTACATTTTCTACATTGGCATGCAAAAACCGCAAGGAATCGTCGGTCATATCCGAATCGTACAATGATACGGCCAAAAAATAAGGGCTTAGTTCTACACCCAATATAGAAGCCTCTGGGAAACCGCGTTGAATGAATTTCGTGGATATACCTGTAGAAGAACCCATATCCATGATGGTTTGCACGGGTATACCGGGATTATGGTGTTTCCAATATTTTTCTATAGTTTCCGTAGCATTATTTCGCATATATTGTTCGGCTACAATAGGATCTAGTTTAGGCCAATATTGAGAGGATATACTCAAGGTTGCCGCTTGTGCTTCCATTGCCGCTTTCCATTCTAAATTGCCCTGATTATAACCGTGGAATCTCTGTGTATAATAATCCGGGTATTCCATAGAAGGATCCTCGTATTTTTCCTTGTACGATTCCAATATATCCAGGCGATTTTCATATTCTTGAGTCAAATCGGCCCAAGGTATACCGGATTTCTCCGCGCGTTTAATAAACCATTGACGTACTGTCGTTTTCAAATTTTCATTCATAAATTTCCATAATGGAGGTGGGGTTATACCACTACCGCCGATATGCCAGGTAAATCCTGTAGAAAAGTGGCATAAAAAAGTGATCATGCCGAAAATCTTGAATCGGTTCATAACCGCCGTATAATATTGTACGAAAAAATACTGTTTATGTGCATTTTTTTCTTAGACTTTTGGTTTTGGAAAGCAACCGGTTAATTCCATTTGTTCTTCAGGTTTATAAATGGAAAAGACTTTCGGTTGATAACAAGCCGGGGTTTGGCTGAAAAATAGTGCGCGTTCGCATATTGGGTATTCATTGACCAAAATGTTTTTCTTTTTAAAACAGAAATTCCCCGTAAAAAGGCGTTCGCATATGTATTCCACATAAGGTCCGGTGAAATTACATGGTGGTTTTCCTTCGCGGAATTTCGGTACTAAAAACTCAATGAGTGGCTCGGTCAAATATTCGTCCAGTACTTCGTTATTGATCCAGAACATATTACCAGCATTGAAATCACTCCAGGATTCTTCTACATGGGGAAACGTTTTGCATATATGGCGTATACCGAGTAAATTGTATTTGTATTCCGAATCGATTGTTTTCGGTACACAGCATTTTTGCGCCTGAACACAGCCTATATTGTCGACTCTTTGGAACAATTGCTGTAAAATAAGCAAATTGTCGTAATCGGTAATGGGTCCCAGCAATTCTTGTCTCCAATTGTATAATTTATCCCGTGTATTGCCGGTTATTTTGGTATGCATCTTCAAAATGAAATCCGTGGGAACGTTATGTTTGCGGATATACTGTACAGAAATGATGAATGGGAGCACATCCACGCCTCGATTTTCTACTGGAATCACAATGGCGTCTGTGTATTGTTTTTTAATGGTGGTTTCGATTGGATGTTCAAGGGGAATGGTCACTAGAATGTGAACCCGAGAGAAAACGCGTTTGACATTATTAATATAGGTCGTCATTTCGTCCCATAAATTGGTTTTGAATAAGTGTAATACAATGGTGATATTGGTTATGTCATTAATGGGCGTTTTTTTGCAGATTCGATTTTCGTGTTTCCCGGTATTAATATAGTGATAATAGGCTTCTGGTGCATTCAAATGCCTCAGACCGGGATTTTGTTCTAAATAATATTGATAATCAAAGAAATCCATTTTTTGTGTTGTGGAGAGAAAAAGATAATAGATAAATACTGTAGAATAAATATACCTAAGTTAATTTTTTTACTGGATATATAATTATTCTTGTACAGTATATGTACTGCCCAGTTGATCCCAGTACATAAAAATATGTCCGTAATTTCGTTTCATTTTGGTATGGTGAATACGATGGTCTTGTGGCGTACCGATGCCCAAATAATGGGCTAAACAATCCCAAGGATGGTCGACTTCACTATGAATCAATGGGAGCATA
>Ga0209534_10002624_pt1 | contig 17657 bp, 12 predicted proteins | sample COG_07_FD_184751 | JGI IMG/M metagenome (GOLD analysis project Ga0209534, IMG submission 184751) | Pelagic Microbial community sample from North Sea - COGITO 998_met_07 (SPAdes) (version 2) | ecosystem: Environmental > Aquatic > Marine > Neritic zone/Coastal water | place: Helgoland, sampling...
CGTGTTATGTTGCTGGTTATGTTGTGTGTTATGTTATGGGTTAGGTTATGGGTTATGTTGTGGGTTAGGGTTGTTGAAATCATTTGAATAGGTTCCAAACAAGCATAAAACTTCATAGAATATAAGTTATTATTTGTTGTCCAAACTTCATTACAATTTTCTATTTGGATGCTATTTGCATATGATAATAATAATAATAATAGTCTCATAATAAATAAATTCAATTACTATCTTAAATATGTTTTAATAAATAATTTACACCCTTGAATATTTAAATCAGCACAAAAACAACTTAAATATAAAAAAATAACATCATATGTAAAACAAAGATTTTAGAATAGTCAGTTTTACTGGATACAGTAAGTATGGCATGAGGATAAATTATCCTATCCAACGATTCCATACATATTCTTTGTGTTGTATTTTTGATTGGGGCTTAAGATGTCTAAAACATTTCTAGGTGTTAATCGGTAAGGAAATACAACCTTTAGCAAACGAAGCAGTAAAACGACTGCTGTCAGTGGCTTACCCTCACGGGATGACGACGGGGTGTTGCTAACCCATTTATTTTCTTAAGAAAATAAATCCACACAACCAAAATTTACACGTCCTGAAACGAGCAAACCTTGTTGATTTTTTTTGAGTGCTTTAGCGTTCATTTTAAATCTTCATCGGTGTAAACATATTCAATGTAAATTCTTTTATAATATAGAAAATGAAGAAAATGGTGGTGTTTGTAAATGTGAAAATAAATGTACATTAAATAAAAAAAATAAAAAAATTAATAAATGTAAAATTATTTCTTTTATGGTTTTTAGAACTGGTAGTATTTTAAGTGTGGGTAATTGTTATGAGGATATTATCTATCTATACAAACAGTTTAAATAATTACCACTATAATTAATTATTTAATGGACAAATCAAATGCTTGGAGTATAAATAAAGTAAACAACAAAGAAGAAAATAAAATACAGCTCGATAATAGAGATAATATAATACAAAAGATATATGAAGCAAAGATAGAAAGAGAAAGAGTACAACGCCATGAAAAATTTAAACGATGGTTACATATGAAAGATTCAGAAAATATAGAAATGAATGATATATTAAACCAATTATGTAGAGATATACACGATATTGTTACTGATACAGGATTCATAATTTCAAATGAAAAAATACTTAGAGATGAAATAGCAACATTTGTATATAAAGAATCTTGTCCTGATGTCAAAGATAAATACTTTTGAAAATGATAATTTTGAAGAAGAGAAATTAGACCCTCAAACATATTTGAGAACATTAAGTTTAGAAGATTTTTTAAACTGTAATAATACACACGAGATATTACTACTTGAACACCGTGATAACTTTGAAAAAATATTGAAACCGAAGTTGGAATATTTATATAAAAAATATAATCTACATTTTAGAAATAACAATTTTTTTGGAAAAGATTGGGATAATCTATCAGGTGATTGTTTTGCGGATTTGGTATTTAATCATATTTCTGTAAAATATGATGTATCTTTATTTTATGAATGTCCGGAATTAGCCGCAGATTTGTTGTGTAGCAACAATTAAATAATTTATAAATATATATATATAATGAATAAAAGTGATTTCGCTATATATCAAAAAGGAGGAGAAATTTTAAGCATGGGCTTCAAATTTGAAAACTTACTAAAAGATAAAGGACTCCCAGCTATGATAGGTGGGGGTGGAAAATTTCATAAAAATCAGTATGGAATACCCGTTGGACTAGCGTTGCTCAATAAACAACTTGATAAAGACAACAAAAATACATATCATAGAAATTTTGAGGGAGGAGTTGTTAATGAAGGTTTATATCGAAAATTATTATTTATGGGAGAACAACGCAAATCTTCTAATAGTAAAACAACAAAAAACAAGAAAAAAAGAAAAAAGAGAAAAACAAGAAAACTTAAATAGAATTATATTATATTCCAACTTTTATAATTAAATGGTGAAACCAAAAATTCTGGTAAATTCTTTTTATATTTTTCAACTAAACTATTTATATATTTATCTTCCTTTGTTAATGGATATGGTGTGGAATTTTTCATTAATTTTTGTTCCTCTTCTGTTATATTTGGTTTATTTCCATAACAGTTTACTCCAAACCTAACATTTGGATTTTTAATATATCCTCCATTTATTCCCGCACGACCACAATTGTGTTCGTGACCCTTAATTTTTTGTAGATTATGCCATGTTGTTTTTTGAGTTGGAAAAAGAGCTAATTGATTGTCAGACCAACCATAATTACACCATTCAGCACCACTTTTATACGCATCTTCTATCTGTGTATATGTTGCTATCTTAGCACCATATGCTTTACACAAAGCTTTACCTTGGTCGTAGGTATATTTATTACCTGGTATATTAAATACTTCACCAAAGGTTGAGCTAACCGAATCTATTTTACCAGGTTTTACCTTACCTTTTAATTCTTCTTCGGGCTCTATTTTAATGTCCACTTCTGGCTTACCAGAAAATACATTTTTTACCGCTGTTTTTACATCAATCTTAAAAAAGTATTGAATACCATTTATCAATACTAAAAATACCACCAGACCCCACATCACTATTTCTATAAATCTCATTCCACCAGATTGAGGTTGTTCTATCGGTTGAATATTATAGCCTAAATAACTAAATACAATAAAATAAAAAATTATTATTACTGTTAAAGCAATTAATACCAAAGGATTCGCATGACTACTTAGCGAACTATTCATAGAATCATACACATGGGAAAATCCGCTACTTGGAGATACATCGACTGAATTCATTATATATATATTGATTACTTTTTTTGTTTTCTATAAAAGAAACAATATGCTAACGGAGTTTTCAAACCCCCTAAATTTATCTCATCGCAATTTGTATCATTAAAATGATACCACTTATTATTCGCAGTTTTTACATAAGATGTATAATGACCACCAGACGAACCACCACTATGATTACAAATACCATACAAATCATATATATACGAATCTTTGTCATAACCTTCTATATATTTTCTCATATCCAAATTCTCTAAAGGAAAATCTATAAATATTTGGTTTTTCCTATTATTGTTATCAAATCTTTTCAAAGTAATAACCAATATTTCGGGCAAACTCCAAAACATAATATTTTTCTCACACACCTCCTTTTTACCAGTTTTATCATTTTTAATCATATTATCTCCATCCATTTTCTCTGTCGTAGTATATAATTCTATACATTTTTCTAAAGTATTATCATCGGCAATTGGTAAATTTAAATTAAAAAATGGCTCAGGGGTTATATTCATATAATCGCTTTCAAGTGATTTTACTTTTGAAATATGAATACCAAAAAACATATTCAAAAATTCAGAATACTCTTTTTTATACATATTTTTCATCATTTTAAAGCAACTTAGCGCTAATTTATCTGTATTTGTTATCGCATCACCTTCAATATTCATTTCCACTTCTCTACAAATCGAGTCATGAAAACATTCGGTTACGAATTGTAAAAATTCTGTTAAATCATTTTGTGCCCACCCTGTAAAAATTACACGGTCTTTTATACGAGCCACCTTTTGTACGGCACCCACAAAACCTCCAGGAGATATCGTACAGTTTTCACCCCACATCATTTTTCTTAAATTATCCCATTCACATAAGACCAACGACGCAGGCGTATCGTTTAATCTATTTTTATACGTTGCTTCATCTAAAAAATTATTTAATTCATATGTATGAGATAAACATTGTAGAGCACTATTCATAAAACAAGTATTACCTAAATTGGCTAAACCAGTAAATCCCTTATTTTCGTATCGTTCAAATTCAGTCCTCATATCATTTCTACTAGAAGGTTCAACTTTTTTTTCAATCGTTAACATACCTTGTTTAATATTATTGGAAATTTACATTTAAACACATTTATTAAATAATATATAAATGTCGAATGAAGGTAGTAGATATAATACGGAGGATTTATTAATAGAATATATGTATTTAGTTAGACAACAAACTACGCGACAATCTAATATAATACAAACATTCATAGATACTCAACAAAGGAATGTAGATAATACTAGAAGTTTATTACAAAGATATTTAGAAACACAAATAAGAGCCCCCGGTGGTCAAATACATACTAATTCAAGACCATTCAATACAACGCCCTTCGACACAAGACAACCCAATACAAGACAATTCGACACAAGACAATACAACACAAGACAACCCAACACAAGACAACCCAACACAAGACAATACAACACAACACCATTCAATATAACACAATTCAATACAACACAATCCAACACAAGGCCATTCAATACAACACAATTCAACACAACACCCTTCAACACAACACAATTCAATACAACACAATCCAACACAAGACCCTTCAATACAACACAATTCAGCACAAGACAATCCACACGCACTCCATATGTATCCAGAGGTACATCAAGATTGAATTCCGTATTGAGTACCAGACCACAACCACCCAGACCAATATACAATTTCGCAACAAATAATTTCGCAACAAATAATTTCGCAACAAATAATTTAAGAGGACAAACAGGATACAGAGGAGGAGTAGTTCCAATAAATAGAAGAAGAAATATTTTAACACAAATATTGGAAAATAGTTTATATACTTCATCAAATATTAGACCAGCGTCAACTGCTGATATTTCCAGAAATGTCATTACATATTTATGGAGTGATATAATGGATACAACAGACCAAACATTTGATACTATAACACAAGAACATTTTCAACCCAGCGACAGAGTTTCAAGAATTGAAAGATGCGGACATTTATTTATGGAAGACGCTCTTTCAACATATTTCACACAATTTGATCATCGGTGTCCTGTATGTAGATACGACATTCGCACCTCAATATTACCATCTACAACACAATTGTTTGATATATCTTTTACATTCTTAGACCTCTCTAGTAATTTAACTCCTAATTTTGGTGTTAGAAATTTAACCAGACAAAATAACTTTGATATTTCTTGGAATAACGCAGATTTTAATACTGATTTTAATAGCGCAGTTAATGAACTTTCTAATGCAATGATGTCTTCATTGTCAACTATTATGACAAATCCTGATAATTCTGGAAATTCTATGATAGCCGAATATTCTCTTTTCATACCCGTTACTACTAATACAACCAATACTGATGACACAGGGTATGACGACACAACCAATACTGATGACACAGGATATGACGACACAACCAATACTGATGACACAGGATATGACGACACAACCAATACTGATGACACAGGGTATGACGACACAACCAATACTGATGACACAGGATATGACGACACAACCAATACTGATGACACAGGATATGACGACACAACCAATACTGATGACACAGGATATGACGACACAGAGCACGGCATATAAAAAAATAATTTAATTATTTATTATATATTTACTCACCCAATTAATTTTTTGGAGAGAATTGTTAATTAAAAATATTTTTTTCTAAACATAAAATTACTATTCAATAGTAATTTTATTTCACTTTTTATCACTTTTTCTCACTTTTTTTCCCAAAGAACGAACTAATACTTCTCTGTCCGTTTTTGGCATTATTATATTTTCTAAGCGTCTCATCAAATATTATCTTTTTAACCATTTTATCTCTCAGTGTTGATATTTTTTCAATCATCTTTTCCTCGTCGTCTATATATTTGACGCTTAATATTTTTAAATCTTTATTGTATTTTTCGATTGTTGTATTTTTATTAAACTGACTCATTTGTTCTAATAATAAATTAAATACCTGTGTTATGGGCTTCATTATTTGATTTGTAATATAATGAGCATAATCGGGTTTCAAATTATTCTCCGTAATATAAAGAGGTGTTTCAATTCTATCACCTTGTAACGCGGCCTTTACCTTCGTTTCAATATAAATAAATGGAATTCTAGACCCTACCGAGGGTTTATTTCCAGGGTCTCTCTTAGCCATTCTATCAGCCAATACTTTATGTGCTATTGAATCGGGGTTTTTATAGAAACCATTCAACGATTTACTGATGATTAATTTATCTGTTCCTATTTTTTCATCCACCATATCTTTAATATAAGACCTAACAAAATCTGACGCAACATCCGCAGATTCTCCTTTCATCAATAAATCTACAACTCTACCATAGCAATCCTTGACGCACGCAGCATTATCCCTCCTTTTCAATACAATCCCCATCGACTTCATTTTACATTTATTTGGGTTCTTTTCATATAACATACCCACATATCGCTTCTTAGATAGTAACAAGAATGGCATAAATGTTTTCTCATATTCCAAGTCGTGAGGTTCTTTTAAGAATTTACTTGCCAATTTACCCGCCTCTATAGCTAAATCTATTGTAATTTCTAATGCCTTTTTACCAATTATTTTTTCACCTGATAAATCCTCTAGGTTGAAGGTAAAGAAGCAAGAATCGGTATTTAAAATTTCTATCTTACCAACACCACACGCGAAAATTCCATGTTCTGTTTCTAAATCATAAACGTATTCTTCTTCTGAATTTCTAAGATAAACCATTTTTTTTAATACATTAGGAGTTTTACCCCATTTTTTACAAGAACTAATCCAATAATAGTCACCTTTTCTGTTAGGTTGAATATTTACAGATAATTTATCATACCCAATTGATGTTGCCAAATAATACAAACATTGAGCGGTTATTTTATTTTTAGTGACGAAATTAATTGTTTTATCTAATCCACGACCGTGTGTTTTACAACCATCTGCATCATAATATCCTTCGAAAAATGCTTTACGAATATTCAACGAAGCATTTAATATACAATCTGGAACTAATTTTGCTTTGTTTTCATCATAAAACAACGGTCTATATTTATTTACCATATATACAATACTTCCGACAGGAACTAACTTATAAACACCACTACTTTCTAACGTATCCAATACTTTAAATTTAATAGGTTCAATCCTTTCCAATATTTCTTTATAATAATGTAATCTTTCCAAAGTTGCGTTATTTAAAGCCCAAGAAAACTTATTCCCTAGTCCTTTTTTTCCATTTTTATATTTACCACAACTTCCGTCACCCATAAACATTCCCCAGACTCTTGCTTCATCTTCAGTAATCTCATAAGATTTAGTATGAATATTCATAATTTCTTTATCTAATTTACCAGTAAATTCTTTTCCTAATCTTTCACAATTTCTTTTCTTTATACATAACTTACATTGTTTTCCTCTTGTCTTTTTATTAGTTATGTAATAAAAGTTGAATTTATATTTTTCTTTACAAGTGGAACACTCATATAATGTTTCATCCGTTTTTTCTTCTTGTCCCTGTTCTGGTACAAGACATTCATTTTCTAAAAATTCTGTAGGAAATGTATGAGATAATTTTGTTTCACCTACAATACATTCTTCAGGTTTAATTTTCTCAAAATTTTCATTCATTAAGCTATGGTCTTCCGTAACATCTACTACACCACAATGAGTATTTACTCTGTAAATTTTTTTATTTGTTTTATGTCGAATAACTTTTTTAATAGGATTCCATTTACCCTTAGCCCATACTTCATATTTAACAAAAGCCTTTTGTTTTTCTCTTCTATTGGATATAATCGTATCAAATGGTTTAAAATTTTCATATTGTTCCCAATCATTAGATAGAGATTCGATTGTTTTTATGGTAACCATACCGTTTTCATCTCTTAAAATTAAAGGTTCGTCACCGGGGACACTATCCCCATATACAATTTCTGCCTTTGATTTCACATCTCCAAATTTATTTGTTTTCACAATATTATCTCCATAACATTCTTCAATTACTCTTTTACCGTATAATAATAACTTTCTACCCATCGCCGTTGTAGAAGCAGCAATATCTTTATCATAAAATGAACTGGTTTTTGCTCCTGATTGACCATATAAAGAATTCGCTACAACCTTTTTACTGGCCTGTCTTTTATCGAAAACATTTTTCATAAAATCATTATATGTATCTTCAACCTTTTCTACGTCATTTTTATTTACTTTTATTTTATCTCCCTTATCCGGGATTATTGTATAAATTTCTTCTCCCATATCCAATAACCCACAATAACTTTCTCCATTTTTCATAGTTGTTGTTTTATATTTAATTAATTTTCTTGTTGCTTTTCTAGAAGCCAATAATTCACGTAATACTGTCGGCATAATACCTTTATCATCACCTTCAAATTGCACGAATCTACAGATTTTTTTACCACAAATTGTCTTCACTTCCGCCGATTTTTCAGACTTTCTAATATATTTATAAGTATCATATGTTATATTCACATACCCAAATCCTGGTAAATTATCGTATTTAAATTCACCTTTCTTATTCTTTTCACCCCACACATTAATTAATTTATTTTCTAGATTATATTCTTTTGTCCACACCTTTGTATCATGTGAAATATTATCACTAATCATACAACTAGGATACAGAGAAGAATAATCCACAACAGCAACCGGATTATCCCTATATAACCCTGCCTTGGGTTTTAAACAAATAGCACCTTCATATCCATCTTTACTCATAGTTTTTACCAGGTCAGGCATTAATGTGTTTTTATCAGAACATTCCTTTGCGATGAAACTAAGAAGTTTAATGCCCTGTCCTCTCATCGCGATAAATTCAATCGGCACAGAACAAATATTAGCCTCCTCTACCATAGCCGTATAAATATCATTTTTAATCATAAGATTATGAACTAAATTACAATCCTGGAAACAATATTTTGCTACAATTGCTTTTGAACTTGGACCTTCATTCGTCAAACGGAAAATATCTTGCGGAGTCACATCATCCTTCGCCAAACACCATCTAAATTTATGTTTTTTATCAATATCTATTTCAAATTTAACATCAAAGGAATCTTTTTGTAAATTACTAATCTTAAATTTTTTACCTTCTTTATATTTATCAGATGAATGACCTAAAATTTCTAACACAATAAAATGCCCGTCTTTTAATCCCATCAAATTTTTGCTTATTATTTTTGTTTTCTTATTAATAACCTCATAATCAACTACTATATCTCCTATGAAATGAGACGCAACATAATCTAATTTGTAAGATGGTAAATTCTCAGCTTTTCTAAAATAGGAATATAAATCTATTTGGATTCTTCCAGGAATTTTTACATAAACTAACTCATATGTACCACTCGCCACCTTTGTAGTACTTTCGATTATTTCACACTCTTCCTTTTTATTTCTGTTCATTAATGTTAAGAATTCTTTTTTACAACCTAATTCATCAGCTCTATCCAAAAGGAAATGCCAATCAAAACCAAATGTATTATACCCAATAATAATATCAGGGTCTTCGTCGTGTATTAATTGCGCCCAGGCTAATAAAACATTCCTTTCTTTCTTTTTCCAAACTACTTCGCTATTAGGAACTTCCGGAGTTTTATCACATTTATCCAATACAATCATATTATTATAATAAGGTTCCTGTTCTCCTAATTTTAAGAATGTACTGCCAATAAACGTACATTTATCTCCTTCTAATTTTGGTAAATAACCTGGAATTTTCTTTTTATAATCAAATTGCAGAGCCTTATCCAAGATATCTAATTTTTTTCCAGCATCGAATTTAATATTTAAACAGTAAATCATATTATTTCTTTTAAATTCACCTGGAATATACATATCCCAGTCTTTATACCTCGCCTTCTCTTCGTCATCTAAATTATCAAATTTTCTCCATTCATAATAATGCTCTTCTTTTGTTGGGTCCGGTCTTTCTAATAAATCTCCAAGATTACGTGATATAATTTGGTTCATTTTTTTTATTATCTCTTCTTTTGTCGGGTTATTTGTTCTTTTTTTAAGATATACACGACTCATTCCATCTATCTTTTCATATTTAAAAGCTGCCAATACTAATTTTATAACCAATTCTTTCTTTTCATCGGGAGTTTTTTTGGATATCACCTTTTTGTTTTTCGTCCAGTATTGAATTATTTCGCCTATCATTTTTCTATATGATTTTTTGGGCACTGGGAAATCCCCGTGACTAGAGGAAGCCTCAATATCCCAACTCATTACTTTCATCGGGGTAGCACTTTCCTTTTCGGGTAATGGTTTAATGTTATCCCAAGTTGTTTCATATTCATAATTACAAAATGTTGTCTTTTCTGTTAGTTTCCTTTTTTTTACCGCTGTATTAAATGTCGCCCAACCTGACGGACTAATGTTTTGTATGTGGAAATATCGTAATAACGGCGGCAACATAGATTCGTATAATTTCAAATAAACACCTTCGTATTCCAACCCGTTCTTTTTCAAGTACCTCTTTTTAAAATTCTTAGCATTTTTGTACCATAATTTTTTCACCTTATTGAATGCTGTATGATTCTTAAAACTGATTTTTACAAATTTGTAATCTTTAAAATTATCGAACCCGTATAACCCCTTTTTCTTAACAACTTCACAATCCAATATTGAATTTTCATAATATTCTCCAACTTCTTCGCAATTTTTCAACCATTGTTTAAACTGTATAATATCCTGTTTTTTCCAATTATCTGGAACTAATACATAAAAGAATGGAGTAAAATCCTTTACATAAATACAGTATGTTTTTCCCTTTTCATTCATAGCAAACATTTTTATCAAGAATTTTTTATTATCTTGTTTTTCCTCGTCATTCCATTCATCGTAAGTAGTATTATCTACTTGGAAATCAAATAACCTAAATTGGGGTATTTTTTTTGTTGTCATTATTAATAATACAAATATAGATAGTTAGGTTTATTTCAATTTTTGATAGTTAAAAATTGAATAATAATAATATAAACCAAATATATTATTAATAGTATAATGACTGATAGAGGAATACCGAGTGAAATCAAAACCGGCTTTGATATTCTTGTTCATGAAGACCCCGACCCCACAGAAAATATTGCCTCCATCGTTCTTGTATTTATGGAAAATGCTATAAAATCAGCTGATATTTATGTTAAACACGCAAAGAGAAACAGTATTACAGCTGAAGATATAAAAAGAGGATTAATGTTAGAAGTCTTCTTTATTAAACAAAGACCCAATATGTTAGAACAGTGTGAAGAAATGAAAAAAATTATTAAAAAAATACAAGAAGAGGAGGACGACCAAGAGGACGACCAAGAAGACGACCAAGAGGACGACCAAGAGGACGACCAAGAAGACGACCAAGAGGACGACCAAGAGGACGACCAAGAGGACGACCAAGAGGACGACCAAGAGGACGACCAAGAGGGCGAGGAAGAACCATTTAAGGAAAGTGAATGTAAATGTCCTATGTGTGGTTGTATGAATGGTATTTATACAAGATGGGAAGGGTTTACGCCCGAAACAAATATTGAAAGGGCAATGCATAGTCATATTAATAATATTGCTTAGTCATATGCTTAGTCATACGCTTAGACATAACATACTCTTATCCATTTTGTCACAACTCCCAAGTAGATTGAATCTGTAAAATATTTTTCATGCTCCAAAATGTTTTCACTCACTTCAGTAATTTTAACTTCCTTGCCTCCAGTTGTTAAATAAATATTCGTGTGATTTTTTTCATACATTTTTTTTCCACTTCTATTATACATTTTAGATATCGCCTTTTTTTGTTTTTGTGAAAAGTATGCGTGATAATGCTTTGACATTTTGTTTATATTAAAAATATTTAATATAAATTACCATTCAATTTTATTTACTTTTTATTCAACCTTTTTACCTATAATAGCTATATTACCATATATTTTTATCCTAAACATATTACTAGCTTGGACGTTCAAAGGTAAAGTATATTCACCTACTTCGTTCATAAACATCTTTCTACCATCAGTAGTATTCATAACTGTAAAATACCCTTTCGTTATTGTTTTTAGCTTTTCATATCCAGGGTCAGCATCAAAATAATATACTGTTTTTTCTTTGTTTATAGAAGACATTATATAGTAAAAAATATAATATCTAATTATTAATCAATTTTACTTTAGTGATATCATATTAAAAAATCTTTCACGCATCGCATCATGGGTTTTTCTACTGTCTTTTTTGGCTCTTTTAGCTCTTTTAGCTTTTTTAGTTTTATTGGATTTTTTGACTCTTTTGGCTTTTTTAGTTTTATTGGATTTTTTGTCCTTTTTGTTTTTAGTGGATTTTTTGTCCTTTTTGTTTTTAGTGGCTTTGTTGTCCTTTTTGTTTTTACGGCATTTACCTAGTGATTTTTTTACAAAATTTGCTAAATCTTTTACTTCTCTCTTACCGTCGTAATCTTTTTTCTTTTTACCACCAACAAATGACCTAATCGTAGGAAAACCATTAACCCGTGTATCAATACCCTCTAATTTTGGCATCATGAGGTCTGAAACATTTAATAGTATTCCCTGTCCCGGCTGCTTTCTTATTATTTCTTCCACCCCTGGCATAACTCGGTTATTTAAATCTTTGCAGTGTCCGCACCAATCAGCGGTAAATTTAGCCACTACTTTTTGATTTTTTTTTTTGATTAAATTATTTATTCCATTAATATTTTCATCTGTTACTTTTATTATTTTCATTTTACCTCCTTTCATTTTACCTCCTTTCATTTTACCTCCTTTCATTTTACCTCCTTTCATTTAAAGTACCGAGAGAAATTTATTTATTCAAATATATATATATATAATGGATATGAATTACAAATTAATTACAATTATTATGGCATTTTCTATTGGGCTTTTTTTTTGTCTGAGATACAAGTCTCAAGACCTGTTAGAAAATTTTCAAGGGATGGGGCAAGGGATTGGGCAGTGTCCTAATATGTTAGTTAAAAAGGGTAAAGAATTACATTTAATAAATACAAAAAAAGCACTCATACCTGGAGTAAATCCTATTAAATTTGATAGTTTAGAAGATTATGCGGAATATGTTAAATGGAGTAAAAAGGTTGGTATCAAATGTCCTATATTATATTACGAACAAACATATAATACACAAAATGAACGAGGATTTAGACTATTGGACGACCCTTTGAATCCTTCAGCAGGCTTGCCTAGTAACCTACCTGCTCCTAGACAACCCGCACAAACCCAGATGCTAACAGATGCCAATCGTGACGACCCACCCTATAATGAAAATAATTTTTCGGGATTTGATGGGGATGACCAATACATAGGTATCAAAACCCCGTTGGATAACCTAAATCTTCAGCAAGAGGATGGTAGTTTATCAACGATGGAGCCTAACTGGGTTGGTGGGAAATCTACGCAAAAAGCGATTGATTCTGGTAAATTTGATGGCAGAAAAAGATGAATTTCCATAATATATTTTTATGTAAAAAATATATTAAAAGTTAATTTATTCCTGCTGATGTTAGTCTCGTCTCTATTGCGTCCAGTCGTGATTTTAATGTTGTGTTTTCTGATTCTAAGGTGTTGATTTTGATTTCTGCGGTTGCTAGCTTTGTTTCTGCGGTTGCTAGCTTTGCTTTCTCCTGCTGCTGTATCCTGTCTATATCTTTTGATGCCGCGTAATGAAGAGAATGTAATTTTTTCTTAAAAATTCTATGAAAATCATCAACGTATTTGCCATGTATATACACTTTTTTTGGTAATGTTTTTATTTTGTCAAAAATAAATGAAGTAGGTTCATTTTCTAAAGATTTAACATCAAACAATCTAATAGGTAGTCCTTTTAAATCTTCTTCTGTGTTCATACTTACATCATAAAACAATTTAAAATTATAAACTGTGTTTCCCGATGGTTCTTTTAAATCTGGTATTGTTAATTTAAATAATTTATTGTTTGAATTGTCATGTATTTCTGTCCATTGTGGATTTTCTATAATTCTATGTTCGTTTGGAATGACATCATATGATAATCTTGTAGCAACTTCATAATGTTCTCTAACATTTTGAGCTAAATATCCAAAACTTGTTCCAATATGTTCATCGTCATCGTCATCTGTATTTATATAATCATACCTATAAGAGTGTATTTTTCTAAATAATTCTAAAGCAATGTTATCCTGAACAATTTCTATATTTTTTTTTATTCGCAAATCACTTACGGTTGCACCCACATCAACAGTAGCATATTGATTAATCGCCCCACCCCACGACGTCGCTCTGTAAACTCTCATGCCTAGGTTACCACTCTTGGGAATTCCCAAAGCACTTTTATTCCCACCACTGCTATCGTAATAAGATCCAATCGTTATCATATCTGTATAAGAACCCCCGTAGGTATCATACCCACCAAGAGTATATCTGGAAAATTTGCAGCGCAATCCAAGATGTACCGGCTGACGATTATATCGTTCATCTGTTGTATTAACGTATCCGGTGTAGCCCGAGTAGTTTGAACTTCCACTAATATTTCCCGTAATTGTTCCTGTAGCTCTAATTGTTCCAGCAACATCTAATTTATAACTAGGCGAAGAAGTCCCGATGCCCACGTTGCCGTCCGGATCAATCAGCATTCTTTCTCCAAATCCTGTAGTCAAGTACCCGGTGGGGGAGGAGTTGGCGCTGGTGGTGTTTTTAGTGTAAAAAGCCAAACCACCAGCAAAAGCGTTGCCTTTAGGTTGAAAATAAATTGCAGCGGAAGGTACTGTATAATCAGTATAAGTTGTCTTCCAGATTAAGCCATTTTTTACACCATGATTACCTCCTGCATTTTGTGGCTCAATATAAATATTTTTGGCAACCTCTGGCGACGAGGTAAAAGTTGTGCCAATTTTCAGCTCATTAGCTTTAATAGTTCCATTCACTTCCAATTTATAATCGGGCGAAGAAGTCCCGATGCCCACGTTGCCGTCCTTATCTATAACGAATTTATTGTTGTTGCTACCACTCTGAGCCAAAGCAGTACTTGGTGTATCGCTAATACCTATTGCAAAACGTATATTATCACCAGCCCAAGCCCTGTGTCCTAAAGCCATAGAATAGTTCTTCTCCGCATGATTAAAACGACCCATAGCGACCGAATAATAACCTCCGCTTGTGTTTTGATCACCCATAGCGACAGAATAATAATTTCCACTTGTATTAGATTTACCCATAGCGACCGAATATCCGCCTGTGCTTGCATTAGATTCACCCATAGCGACCGAAGACTGACCTCCGCTTGTATTTATGAAACCCATAGCGACCGAAGACTGACCTGTGCTTGTATTACCATAACCCATGGCGACCGAATACAAGGTGGTGCTTGTATTATTTTGACCCATAGCGACCGAAGAATAACCGCTTGTATTACTCAAACCCATAGCGACCGACCAATCACCTGTGCTTGTATTATCTTGACCCATAGCGACAGAATAATCACCGCTTGAACCGCCAGAGTTATTTTTCAAACCCATAGCGACCGACGCAATACCTGGGCTTTTATTAGAATGACCCATAGCGACCGACCAATCACCTGAGCTTGTATTCTTTTGACCAGCCGACACAGAATATTCTCCACCAGCTGCCCCATCAGTTAAATGACCTAAAATTATACTTCCCACACCGGTTCCTGTTCTTAAGCCAGCGTATGTTTTTAACTGTAATGCGTCGGCTTTAATATTTCCGATAACTTCTAATTTATAACCAGACCCAGGCGAAGTAGTCCCGATGCCCACGTTGCCGTTCTTATCAATCCGCATTCTTTCTTTACCAGCAACAGTTTGGTAAGGAGAATTATTTGTCCAAAAACTCAATCCACCTTGAAATGCACCACCACTTTCGGGTTGAAAATATATTCCAGCAGAATCTTTAGTATATGTAGGACCACTGTGTTGGTATAATGGTTTCCACTGTATTCCTGATTTTACTGTCCCACCATTATTGACATCTAAATAAATAAGAGCTTCCTGCGCTTTGTTGGTATCATTCCATGTATTGTTTTGATAAATAGATATTCCTCCACCTTGAATGTGTAATTTTGAATTTAATTCACTTCCAATCAAACCATTCATAATGGTATTTAGGTCGCCACTACGAACATTACCGTCCTTATCTATATTTATTAATTCAGTGTCAGATGTGTTTCTTATTGATAGACCATAATTAAACGTGTCGTTATGATTAGAAAGAATTTGAAAACCATGCTGTTCGTTGTTTGAAAGGAATTTAATTCTTGGTGTGCTTCCTTTTAATAAAATATTCCCACCATTAACTTCCAGCTTCTCACTTGGCAAAGTAGCCCCGATGCCCACGTTGCCATTCGCATCTAATACCATAGTGGCAGTAACAGAGTTATTTTTGGAAACTGCAAAATTTAATTTTGAATTTCCATCGTCCAAACCACTCGTATATATTGATCCTGCCTTTTCTGTATCATAAGTCCAAATGTTTCCACTATCAACACATGCCGCCAGCTTTGTTCCATCAGACGATGAGGTGATGCCACGCCAACTCTTATATGTGGTAGAAATAATATTTTCGGTCCAAGTCAGACCAGAATCAACCGAAGTCCAAATGTTTCCATCCTTCACAATTGCCGCCAGCTTTGTTCCATCAGACGATGATGTGATGGTACGCCAAAGCTTAGTCACAGTAGAAGTATTTTCGGTCCAAGACAGACCAGAATCAACCGAAGTCCAAATGTTTTCCCCCCACACAACTGCCGCCAGCTTTGTTCCATCGGACGACGAGGTGATGCCTTGCCAACCCTTAGTACCACCAGTAGAAGTATTTTCGGCCCAAGACCGACCAGAATCAACCGAAGTCCAAATGTTTCCATTTTGCACAATTGCCGCCAGCTTTGTTCCATCGGACGACGAGGTGATTCTAAACCAATTCTTAACCACACCTCTCTCGGTCCAAGTCACTCCAGAATCAACCGAAGTCCAAATGTTTCCACCATTCACAGTTGCCGCCAGCTTTGTTCCATCAGACGACGAGGTGATGTCACGCCAATACTTAGTCTCACCTCTATCGGTCCAAGTCTGACCAGAATTGACCGAAGTCCAAATGTTTCCATTTTGCACAACTGCCGCCAGCTTTGTTCCATCAGACGATGATGTGATGCCATACCAACTCCTAGCTGTGGTAGAAATAATATTTTCGATCCAAGACAGACCAGAATCGATAGAAGTCCAAATGTTTCCACCCTTCACAATTGCCGCCAGCTTTGTTCCATCGGACGACGAGGTGATGTAATACCAATACTTAGTCACAGTAGAAGTATTTTCGGTCCATTTGGGTGAATGGTAAAAATCGATGTCACGTACTTTAATATCGCCATTAACATCCAATTTATAAGTAGGCCAATCAGTCCCGATGCCCACGTTGCCACTCGAATCTAATATCATATTTCCAGTAACAGAGTTATTTTTGGAAACTTTAAAATTTAATTTTGTATTCCCATAGTCCAAACCACTCGTATATATTGATACTGCCTGTTCTGTATTAAAAGTCCAAATGTTTCCATCATACACAGTTGCCGCCAGCGTTGTTCCATCAGACGATGATGTGATGTCGTACCAATTCTTAGCCGCACCAATAGAAGTATTTTCGGCCCAAGTCTCTCCAGAATCATCCGAAGTCCAAATGTTTCCATCATACACACATACCGCCAGCTTTGTTCCATCAGACGATGATGTGATGCCCAGCCAATTCTTAGCCACATCACCTCTCGGGGTC
>Ga0209534_10002629_pt1 | contig 17644 bp, 15 predicted proteins | sample COG_07_FD_184751 | JGI IMG/M metagenome (GOLD analysis project Ga0209534, IMG submission 184751) | Pelagic Microbial community sample from North Sea - COGITO 998_met_07 (SPAdes) (version 2) | ecosystem: Environmental > Aquatic > Marine > Neritic zone/Coastal water | place: Helgoland, sampling...
AACTGGAATATGGAAACGATATTATGATAGTGGGGAACTCAATACCGAAATAACTTATGATGAAAATGGAAAATCCGTTAAATACATAAGCTATGAAAAAGATGGTGCAATAATACCTATGCTTGAAGGTGGGTGTTAAGTTATTCTAACGTAAAAAAATATGCCATTCAAGAAAGGAACAAGCGGAAACCTTTTAGGTAGAACTAAAGGTTCAGTAAGTACAACGACTAAGCTCATAAGAGAACATATAAAACAAGCAATTGTGGAAACAAGATAATGGAGATGCTAGATACGATAGACTCTCCAACAGAGTACTTCAATGCAATCTCAAAACTACTTCCTTATTCAATTGGAAAGGTAAAAGTTTATGAAGAGATTGAGGAAAGAGAGCTATTGATATAAATATAAATCTATTTGCCAAGAAAGAAGAGGAATAAAGCTATGTATTCGCTCTAAACCGACAACAACTTCGACAACATAAAAAACCTTGTAAATTATTGATAGACAGGGGTTTTAGCTTAATGGTTGTGGGTCTCACAGTCCTAAGTTCGAACTTTTTTCATAGGCATATTACTTTGGATATGTAAGACTATTGCTATATATAAGCATTGGCATGAGTTTCTTGAATACGTAAGATGTAATTCAAAAAGATGTTATAAGTTGCAAGAAATTATATATTTTTGAAGTATAAAGCGATTTGATAACTAAAAAATATCTAATATTAATATAAACCGTAAAATTATGAAAAAGTTATTATTATTAACACTAACATCATTTACTCTTTTATTTGTTCAGGCACAATCACCTTGTGATTCATTAACTGTTTCTGGCTCACAATATCAATTAACACTCACATCTGTAGGAATTATTGATTTTTGGGAAACAACTGCTCCAGATGGAACAATATTAGGGCAGGATAGCTCATGGAATATGCATAGTGTATACAATATCTCACCTTCTGGTGCACCTTACGATACAATTACCACTTGTCTTTATACAATGAATACTGTATGTTGTATTATTTATATTTGGAATGGAAGTAGTTGGTCAATTCCAGGAAATTCTATTCCTTCTTGGGATTGTAATCCAAATTTACTTGGATGTTATGATCCTGGAACTGGTCTCGGACAATACACATCTTTAGCTGCTTGTCAATCTAATTGTGGTAATGTTACAGATAGTTTTGCTTGTATGGGAGGAGTTGCTACTGGAATTACTACATGTGTTGGCCCTGGAGTTTATACTATGGGACAAACAAATATAATGTCAGTATACTCAACCATTGCAGCGTGTATAGCTGATTCTTGTAATGTTATGCCACCCCCTTCTTCTTGGGATTGTAGTCCAAATTTGCTTGGATGTTATGATCCTGGAACTGGTTTCGGACAATACACATCTTTAGCTGCTTGTCAGGCTGTTTGTGTTAGCACAGTATCTAATCTTTGTGATTCCATGACTCTTTTTAGTACAGGTGGTTCACCCCAAACAATTTTAATGGCTCAAGTACTGAATATTAATACCATTATTGCTTCTTGGATTACTACTGCTCCAGATGGTACAGTTTTAGGTGTAGATAGTATGTCAAGTTCACATCAGATTTTTAATAATATGAATAATGGTCAGCCGTATGACACTATTAATGTTTGTATCACTTATGCAGATGCTATTGGATATTCTACATGTTGTGTGACCTGGATATGGGATGCAAATTCAGGCCTTTGGGCAAGGATGGTTAGCATGACTTCTATAGGAGATATAGGCTCATTTGATAAAAAACTAGTTAAAGTAGTTGATCTCTTAGGAAGAGAAACATCAATAAATAGTAATCAAACTTTATTCTTTATTTATGAAGACGGCTCTATTGAGAAAAAGCTTGTTATAGATTGATTATTTTATAAAATATCGGTTTACTCAGGTAATCAAATTAATTTCTTTAATTTGATTTAGTATATTGGTTAGCAGTCATTATTAAGTTTAAGTCAAAAGGAAATTCAAAAAAATGAAAGCAATAGGAAAAACAGTACAAGATATTTTAACTAGCCTTTCTGAGGAAAGGATAGAACCATTTAATAATTTGCATGATGTCATTATGCAAAACTTGCCTGAAGATTTTGAAGCAGCCATTAGTTACGGCGGTTTGGGTTACGTTATACCTCATTCAGTTTATCCTGCAGGATACCATTGCAAGCCAATAGAACCATTGCCGTTTGCTGGAATTGCTTCACAAAAGAATTCAATTAATTTTTATCACATGGGTATCTATTCAGATCCAAAACTTTTGGAATGGTTCGTGTCAGAATATCCTAAGCATAGCAAGCAAAAATTAGATATGGGAAAAAGTTGTATCCGCTTCAAAAAATTGGACCAAATTCCCTATAAACTCATTGGTCAATTAATGAAAAAAATTACAGCGAAAAAATGGATATCTATTTATGAAATGAACATTAAAAAATAATATAACGTAAAGCTAGCAAAACCTAAACTGAATTAAAAGGCAGTTTAACTAAAACGAATATCAATCAAAAAACTACTACTTATATTACTTTTTTTCCCAATGATTGGGTTTACACAAATGCTAGGTTCTATTTCTTCTTTGATTGTTGCACCTGCAAATCCAAATAATACTGATACAGTTTATATTTATGCTGAACTTTTATTTACTTCTTCTGGCTGTCCTTTAGATTTTAAGTCTTTCAATATTCAAGGTAATAATATATTAGCTTCGACACAACATTGCATAGGAATTGCAGCTGCGATTTGTAATATTACTGATACTTTTAAGTTAAATCCATTATTAGCTGGAACTTATCTTTTCGATTTAACTTTGTCTTCTGGAGGTGGCGAACCCCCTTGTACAGCTGGCATTGTGCCTGATGATAATGATATAATTTCTTTTAGTGTTGTTAATTCTGTTGGAATTGAAGAACATACTACAAACAAAGAACTTCTAAAAGTAACAGACCTTTTAGGAAGAGAAACAAAAGGCACTAAGAATAAAGTTCTCTTTTACACCTATGATGATGGAACAGTAGAAAAAAGAATAGTTATAAAATAATATTATTTTATAAAATAAGAGATTACTCAGATAATCGAATAAATTTCTTAAGTTTGTTTTAGTAGATTGGTTAGCGGTGCAAAAAGTGGTGCAAATTTTAGTTTAAAAGCTTATCTTAATCTAGTGAAATGAGTGTTGGGAGTAATCTTGCTACACTGATTTTTTTCTCATCATATTTTACATAAATTTTCTGTATTATTGTTGTATGAAAAAATTACTCCTTATATTACTTTGCTTGCCAATGATAGGGTTGGGGCAAGGACAATCTCCAAGTATGGCTCAGGAAACTTTTGATATTAATGGTATTAATACAGAGCTAGGACCACGCGGTTTTATGTGGGACCTGTCTGCCCCTAAACATGAAGTTCCTAAAGGTGGCGGTAAACATTCAATTTTTGCACATGAATATTGGATGGGAGGTGTTGATGATGGAGGTCAACTAAGGGTAGCTGCTATGACTTATAGGCAAGGTGGTAATGATCTTTGGTCTGGCCCTGTTAGTGACACTGCCTTTCAGTTTCAAGGTAGTTTATCATCTTGGGATAGAGTTTGGAAAATTAATAGGACTCAAATAATCTCTCACATCCTATCTTTTAGTTTAAACAACTATATTATGCCGGAAGTAATTGAAAACTGGCCAGCTCATGGAGATACATCTATGGGTCAAGCATTTTATCTTGCTCCTTTTGTTGATGCAGATAATAATGGAGTCTATAACCCTTTTTTAGGGGATTACCCTAAAATAAAAGGAGATCAAGCATTATATATAATACGCAATGATGTTGGAAATATCCATTCCGAATCCCAGGCATCTCCATTGGGGATTGAACAGCACCTTATGTTTTATGGGTATCGATGCATTGATAATCCTGCAGTAAATCATGCATTATTTGTTAACATGAAGATATTTAACAGAGGAGATTATAATATAAATGATTTCTACATAGGTACATGGTTAGATGTTGATTTAGGGTATTATTTAGATGATTATGTCGGTTGTAATGTTGAAAAAGATTTAGGCTTTGTATATAATGGCGATGCAGAGGATGAAAGTACTTTTGGGTATAGCCATACATGTGTGCCTGTTTCAACTCCTCTTTTTCCTCCAGCTCAAGGTTTAGTTTATTTAAATCAAGGAATGTCAAAGTTTGTATATTATAATAATGACTTTACAGTTACTGGAAATCCAGAATCTGGAATAGATTTTTATAATTATTTAAGAGGTATTTGGAAAGATAATGTTCCTATGACATTTGGAGGAGATGGTCATGGTAGTGGAAATGGTGCAACTACTAATAGCAGTAATTATATGTTTCCTGGCACATCAGACCCTGCATTTCCAGGTCAAGATTGGTCTGAGACAACATCAGGTAACACACCGGCTGATAGAAGATTTATTATGTCAGCAGGACCTGTTGACTTAAGCTCAGGAGATGTATTTACATTAGATTATGCGTTTGTTTTTGCTTGGGATAGTATTACTCCAGGAAATACAGGATCTGTTGATTTATTATTTGAATATGTTGATACTATTAAAGCGGTTTATCAGGATCCTAATATTTTGAATTGTAATAATCCTGGATGTACTGATGTTTCAGCAGTAAATTATAATCCTTCTGCTACATTAGATGATGGAAGTTGTTGCTATATAGGGGGATGTAGAGATGTCACTGCTATAAATTATGACTCTAATGCACTTTGTGATGATGGTAGTTGTACTTATATTGGAGTAGAATTGACTAGATTAGAGGGTATGGGTAGTGGTAGTCTTTCTATTGAAATTAAGGATGCATCTATTGATGATATTTTTAATAGTGTTGAGCATAGAATCTTGCATCCCACTTATAAGAAGGGGCAGGGGCCAGTAGATATTACGATATCAGATAGTGTAGTTAATTATCCTGGTAAATATCTCTTTAAATTAGACAACCCTGTATTAACATCTACAGGCAAGATAACTTCTTACGGAGGATGGTCAATTACCGACTCTACCAATACTACTGTAATATATTCTTCTAATCAGTCAATAGATGTGCTAAATAAGGAATATATTCCTCAATTAGGTATATATGTTTCTATAGTACAACAAGAAAATCCAGGAACAGATCCAGTTCTTTGTAACTTAAGTAATTCTTTGATTGCGTCTTCCTCTACTTTAGAATTTGATGATCCTAATAATAAATGGCTCTCTGGTATAGCTGATAGAGATGATCCAGATGGAATTTTATGGGGACTTGATTGGATAAGAGCTGGTTCTTATACTAATGACAACAATGGTCTTTTGAGTGATTATAATCAAACACAGGACCCTAATGGTGTATATGAGACAGTAATTGAACAAAGTTTAACTCTCCCTATATCAGGATTTAGTTATACTGGTGGCACATGGGCTCCTTACAATTTTGCATCTAATTTCATTCACGGTCCGGGTTCAAGTAGTTCTATTACTAGCCAGTCTAAATTAGAAGATTTAAATTCAGTTGATATTGTATTTACGGATGATATATCCAAATGGAGTAGGGTATGTATTGTTGAGGCACAAGATGATATATCATTATCCATAGGAGGTAGAGAAAAAATGCAGTTAAGAGATTCTCCTTCTGTTGATATTAATGGAAATCCTGATCTAAGTGGTACATTTGGTATGGGCTGGTTTCCTGGTTATGCTATTGATTTAGAGACTGGAGAGAGGTTAAATATCATCTTTTCAGAAGATTCTTGGTTAATTTCAGAAAATGGTAATGATATGTTGTGGAATCCAACTGAAAATGTTATTGATACTGATACTAATTATTTACTTGGTGGTAAGCATTTTATATATGTTATTAAAGGTGAAGCTTGGGTGAAAGGAACTGAGGATTATATTAATAATATTGCAGATTGTGATTTCTCACCAAACTATGATGAATCAGCTTGGATCTACTCTAAATTACTAAATGATGTAACTGGCGTTGGGAGATGGCGGGTATTTAAAAATGTTACATGGGTGGGAGCCCCACTTTTAAGTTCTGGAAGCACAATAGATTTAACTAATACAGCAAATGTAAAGTTAAGAGTTACTAAGCCTTACAAACAATATGAAACAGTTAATCCAGATAAGATTCTTGATAAAAATATGGATCTAAACTTAGGAAGTAATTATGTCGTTGCTTATGAAAATGATGCTACTACTTGGGGAGGTAAAACAGTAACTTATGATGGGAATTCTTATTCTCCTGGAGAATCGTTTGTAGCTACTCCAATACTTAATTTTACAGGCTCAACGAAAGCAAGAGTAATTGAACATGAAGCTTTAAATTCATTTAATCCAGTTTATAGTTTTGTTATACCTACTAACCCGTTAACTACAAGTATATTTGATATGGGTAAGGGAAATCAAGAAGAAGATATACTAGTGAGTCTATACCCTAATCCTACTCGTGAAGGAGTTAATATTCAATTTAAGAATCTTATTGTTCAGAATATTAAAATTAATATCATTAATATTATGGGAGAACTAATCTTTTCTGAAAATATAATTGGTCATATAGGAGATTATTATAAGAATGTTGATTTAAGAGAGAATGCAAAAGGGATTTATTTCATAAAAATAGAGACCAATGCTAGGATTATAAATAAGAAGCTAATCTTACAATAAATATTATTTTATAAAAAATAAGACTACTCAGAAAATAAAAATATTTTTTTAATTTTATTATAGTAGATTGGTCAGCGGTGCAAAAAGTGGTGCAAATTTTGGTTTAAAAGCTTCCTGTAAATTAGTGAAACAAGTGTAGGTTGTAATACTGCTAAGCCAACTTTTAATAACAGTAAAACCCACTCAAATGAGTGGGTTTATTTATGGTGGACTTCCAGGCCCTTATTTCGAATTTTTTTAGTAAATTATGTAGTCATTGGAACCTCCATCAATAAAATCTTACTATTTATTGAATTAGAAATATTTATCGAATCAATCTCCCATATTCCAATACCATCTCGTTTATTTAGATCATGACCGTTTATATTAGCTTTACCTTCAATTATGAATGCATAAACTCCATTCATTTTAGAATGTAATTTATAATTAGTAGTCTTAGTTTCTGAGAATTCTGCTAGTGAGAACCATGAATTTTGATGTATCCATACACCTTGATCATTTTTATTAGGTGATAATATTTGATAAAAAGAATTTTTCTTACTAATTTCTTTAATTGATAGTTGCTGATACCTAGGTGTTACATTTTTTTTATCAGGATGAAGCCAGATTTGAAGAACTTTTACCTCTAATTTTTCATTAGCATTATATTCACTATGTTGAATGCCCTTGCCAGCACTCATAACTTGAATATCACCATCTTTAATAACGCTACCATTTCCCATATTGTCTTTATGATTCAATGAGCCTTCTAGTGGTATTGTAATAATTTCCATATTTTCATGTGGATGAGTACTAAAGCCTTTACCTCCTAAAATCGTATCATCATTAAGAACTCTTAATGCTCCAAAGTTCATTCTATCAGGGTTATAATAATTTGCGAAACTAAATGTATGATTTACTTTCAACCAACCAAAATCAGCACTGTTTCTGGTATGCGCCCTATGTATTACAGTATTAATATTTTTATCCTCCATGTTTGGCATGTGATTAAATCCAATATTTTTTCTTAATGTAACTATTCTTTCACTTATTTTTTCTTTTGAAGTTGCAAAATTAGGAATTGTTATTCCAGCAAAAATACCAAACAGAGATTTTTTTATGAATTCTGGTCTCTTCATAAGCTTAGAATGAAAGATTTATATTTAAATCAAATTCATCATAGATCATTTTATCACCTAAACCTTTAAAGAAACTTCCTGAACCATATTTAATATCAAATTTTGTCCTATCAATCTTAATTTTTGCAACTGCACTATCTATATTAATATCTGTATTAAATGTAATGATTTCTGTTTTTCCTTTAATTGTTATTGCTGCAGTACATTCATATGTATTGCCTTTCATATGTTTAGTTTTCGTAATCTCAAGTGTTGAGATTGGAAACTTTAATACTCCAAAAAAATCATCAGCTTTTAAGTGTCCTTCTAATTTGCCTTTATATTCTCCAGAAAGATCTGTACACACTAAACTAGTCATGTCAATTTCAAATTCTCCTCCAATTAATTTCTTCTTTTCAAATTTAAGAAAACCTGACTTTATCATTATTGTACCTTCATGACTTCCGGTAACTTTTTCTCCTTTCCATAATACAGAACTATTTTTTGTATTTATTTCTTTATCATTCTTAGGTGAGTTAGTTATTGCATACGATATTGATGAGAATAGAATAGATATTATTAATACTAAAGATTTTAGTGTATTTTTCATATTTAAATGAGACCCATCACAATTTCCGTTTGGATTTTTAGTTTTCCCACATTTGCATTTGTTTCTTTTTTGTTGATCAAATAAATTTTTCATTTTTTTCTTATTTACGTTATTATTAATTATTAGTTTTGCAAAGTAACTAATAAAAGTATTACAAAGTAACTGTTACCTTTTTGTTACTATTAAAAAAGTAGTAATATAAAAGTAACTAATAAGAGTAAAGCTATGAATAATGAAAATAAATTTTGTACTGCAAGTGTCTTTACCGAGAAACTGGGTGGTAAGTGGAAATTGTCAATAATATATCATCTTAGTAATAAAAGTTTAAGATTTGGTCAACTTGCCGCTGTAATTGATGGGATTTCTAGGAAAGTATTGACTGATCATTTGAGTCAGTTAGTAGATGATAAATTAATAAACAGAGAGTCATTTAAAGAAACTCCTCCAAGAGTAGAGTATTCTTTAACAGATGCTGCAAAAAAATTACAACCTGTACTTCAATCTATTGATAGTTGGGTTAGAGAAAGCTATACTTAAAAGAAAACCCACTCAAATTAGTAGGTTTATTTTTGGTAGACCTCTCGGTTCCAGTTTCGAACTTTTTTAGAAACATATTTACTAAGTTTGTGTCGTGAATAAATTATGTGTTATATTATTATGCTTTCCTGCATTATTATTTGGACAGCAAACTATAATTAAAGAAATAAAAATTAAGCCTTATAAGTATACTCAAAATTATGAGCATTTTAAAAGGCTAGTACTTGATTCTCCTAATTCTGAAGCAGAGTATGTTGATGGATTTGATTTTGAATGGGGGTATTTTTATACATTAAAAGTTAAAGAAATCTATATAGAAGAATTGTCAGATGGAACTCGTTATGAATTTTCTTTGTTAAACATAATTTCTAAAGAAAAGGTGTCTGATACAGTAATATTTAGAATGTCTATAGATCCTTTAAGGTATTATCATAAATTAGAAGATGAAGGTATTTCTAATTACACTTTAAGTCAATTAAATGATAGCACTTACCTTTATATGGATCAAGTTGAGATTGAAATACCTCAAAATTTTCTTGAATCTTTCATAAAAAAGAAAGATAATGAAATTGATTTTAAAGGATACTTTAAATTTGTTAATAGTAAAAGAGTGAGATTAGTTAGTCTTAGATAAATATAAACCCACTCAATTGAGTGGGTCTCTTTTGGTGGACCTCTCGGTCCCAGATTCAAACTTTTTTAGCAAATTATTAAGTAATTTTGAGTTATGAAAAAATTAAATAATATGAATTTGATTTCCCTCCTTCTATTGTGCACAGTATTTTTCCTTTAAATTTATTTCATCAATTTTTGTTGAGATAAGAGTCAATAGATTTTGCTGTATCCAAAATAGTCTTTTCTAAAGGTATTGGTTTCCAATTAAATACTTCCATAGTTGATGAAACATCTCCGTTATATGTTTTGCCAATAAAAGTTCTCATGCTTTTGGCTTCCCTATCAATATATCCCATGATTTTAAGTAAAAAATTAGGAGCTAACTTTGTACTTACTTTATCATACCCATTGGATTTAAGTATTTTGGCCACATGCTGAAAAGCTACAGGTTCTTCAGTAGTAACAATAAATCTTTTTCCGTTTGCCTTTTTATTTTCAAGAGCTAATACATGTATTTTAGCAATATCTCTTACGTCTGACATATTTATTGAAGCTTGAGGCATCATAGGCATTTTTCCGATCATCATTTGTTTGAACATACCCATAGAAGCGCCTTCAAAGTTTCCTGAAAGAGTTGGCCCAAAAACAGGGCCCGGGTTAATCACAGTAAGTTCCATTTGGTTATCTTCATTTTGAGAATTCACAAAATCCCAAGCAGACTTTTCGGCTAACGTTTTGCTTTTTGCATAAGAAGATACATTTTTTGCGTTGACATTTGTCCACGATTTGCTATCAATATTAATAGATTTATCTGCATCTTCCAGCATTGAAACTATCGAAGAGGTTAAAACAACTCTTTTAATGCCTGCTTTTTTTGCAGATTTCATTGCGCGCATTGTACCATCAACAGCAGGTCTAATATATTCATTTTCATCTCTGGGTTCGATGTTTATAAAAGGTGAAGCCACGTGCATTACAAAATCACATCCCTTCATTGCATCATCCCAACCATCATTTTTTAGTAGATCCAACTCACAAAATTCTAAATTATTTTTAATGTCTACCTTTTTTTTAATTGCGTTAGTAACTTGAGTTGATTTTGAAAGACTTCTTAATGAGCCACGAACTGAATACCCACTTTTCAACAATTCTACTGCACAGTGATTTCCGATATAACCAGAAATGCCTGTTAGTAATACTTTTTTATTCATTTGTTAGATTATTTTTTATTAAATTTATTTGGATGGCAAAAATAAAAAAATTACTACGTTTCTGATAGTAATATTATTAAATATGCAGTGTAAAAAAATAAAATTTAATTAACATGAAATACAAACTTACATTAATAACAAATACTATCTGAATTTAACAAGCATACTTTTATAGTTGTCTTGAATTGTTTTGATGATGACTGATTGATCGGCCTTGAGTTCGTTAATAATATCTAATTGATTAAATTCTCGCATATTGGAATCCCCCCAAAGGCTAAATTCCATAATTATAGGGGTTAAACGAATTCCTTTTTCCGTTAACAAATAAATATTTTCTTTTTTGTTATCTAGTGCTTTCGTTTTAAAAATCAGTTTATAAGATGCTAATAATTTTAATCTTGCCGATAAAATACTCGGAGCGATTCTTTCATATGAATCAGAAATTTCTTTAAATGTCCTTTTATGTTTAATCAGCATATCCCTGATGATTAACAAAGACCATTTATCCCCAACAACATCAAGTGTTGATGAAATAGGGCAGCCAGAGCGAAATTCTTTTTTCATTTTTTTAAGAAATTACTTTCGATTTTATAACAATATTACATAAATTAATTTAGTTGGATGTTTTTACAACCGTATTAATTTCAAGACCTATTATTATTGAAAATAAAATACAAATATAAAAACCTCACAATTTGTGAAGTTAATTTTTGGTTGGCCTTACGGTCCCAGTTTCGAACTTTTTTCAGAGAATTATCACGTTGGATCTGTAAGTATATGTCTAGATATAAAAACTGTTATCAGTGTCTTGAATCTGTCAGATTTTTATTAATAAGCTATTGTCAGTTTCAATAAACTGCATATTCTTGCACCATAAATAATAATAATTTAAAAAGTAAAAAAATGAAAAAAAATTTATTAGTATCAATATTGGCTTTGTTTATCTTTTCTGCACAAGCTCAAATAACAGTTGTGCCTTGCGATTCTATCGATATTACTGTTGATCCTAATTCTACACACTCACAGCCATCTTTTTCATCTAATTGGATTCAAAGTAGTGTTTATAACAATGGAACCTTATCTCCATATTTTGCAACTTCCTCTTTGTCAGGAATTTTACTTTCAGAAGATTCAGCATTTACTCATAATGTTTTTAACATGAGCCCTTCAGGAAGTTATTATGATACTATAGTAACATGTTTTACAGTAGAGGGTTTAGATTCACTTCCAAACATCCCAATGGGTGCTTTGACTTGGTCTTGTGGTGTTGATATGAGCGGAAATCTTATATATTGCGAGACATTTTCTTGGGATGGTTTAGTATGGAATTTAATTACTACTCCAGCTCCAACACCGTCATGGGATTGTGATCCCACAATTGGATGTTTTGATCCAGGTACTGGAAATGGAATGTATACAACATATGCTGATTGTGACACAAACTGTAGTAGTAATAATTGGAGTTGGAACAATTTTACCATATGTGATTCTCTCGATGTTTTAGTTATTAACTCAACGCCAGATTCTGTTATATTAGGAACTAATCTTTCATCTTTACCATATTCAGGTCCTGTATCATATGATTGGGCATTATTTGATTTTGCAAATCCTGGTGGAAATAGCGGACTTGGCCTTGGAACTACAGTTTCTACAATTGCAAGTCCTACATTTGGTGTTAATCCATTAGATTCTACACTTTATTTTTTAACAATTCAACTTGTTGATTCATCAGGAATGACATGGAATTGTGTGTATCCATTTATGGTTTTCTGGGATAATAACCAATGGGTTGCCTTAAAAACCGAATCACCTACAACTACTAATACTTTAAATCTTACTCCTGTTAATGATAAAAAACTCTTAAGGATAATAGATGCTTTAGGAAGAGAAGTTAGTAGAATTGAAAAACACACATTATTATTCTACATCTATGATGATGGAAGTATTGATAAGAAAATAATAAGATAGATATTTTTTCTTAATGATCAGACTGGATGTTTTGAATCTAGTGCTGGGTTAGGTCAATATTCATCTTTATCTGCTTGTCAAGCTACTTGTAACGCGACAGATATACTTTTAATAGATAATTCAGAAAAAGAATATTAATTAAAATTATTGATATTTTAGGTAGAAAGTCTAAAGTTATCAAGAATCAAATTCTCTTTTACATTTATGATGATGGAACCGTGGAAAAGGAAATATTTGTTGAATAAATAAAAATCCACTAACTTGAGTGGGTTTTTTCTTTTTATATTCTTAGTTGTAAGCTTTTAATTAAAAAAATAATATTTTGTATAGATTTATTTAAATAAACTTATACATTTGTACTTTCTTAACAAGTAAAAAAAGTCTAGTTAACAATAAATTAATTTTTCAATATATTACTTAAATAGACCTAACTTTCTCTAAACAAACTTAGTTTTCATAATACACGGTAAATAGATATAGAGAAGTTAGGTTTTTTATATCTTAAATACCATGCCTTTTACTAAAAATATGATTAAAAGAATATCAAATAAACATACTTTAAATAAAGTTTACTCTGTTTTAGATTTTTATTTAATGATGATTTTTCTTATTCTAGAACAGTTAATCTGTTTAACCACTAAGGATTTTAGTGTTGATGGAAGAATGTTAAGAGTTATAAAATGATAAAATTTTTATGGAAATATAAATACATCTTTCTTTCATTTATTTTAATGTTATTTTTAGTTTCATTAAATAATATTAGTGGATTAAAAATTTTTTATGAAAGCGAGAGAATAATTGAATTATCAAATGAGAGTCAAGATATAATTGACAAATCTCTAGATGATAAGAATTTAATTTTGTTAGCTATTGAATTTCAAGATTCAGTTAAATATCAAGATTTGTTAGATTTATATAGCGTATCAGAAAAGATATCTAATGATCAAAATACAAAATCTATTAGAAGTATTTTTAATGAAAGGGTTTTGATAAAACCAAGTGTCGTTCCATTTGCAATAAAGATTCTTAATATTGATAATTATGATAAATATAAAACTTCACTTTTAAAAATAGAAAAATACGGAAGTAAATTTGTTACTGATGATTTGCACTCATTTTTATTTGTTATAAAATCTAAAGATCTTGTTAATGATGAACAAAAGAGATACTACCTTAATAAATTAGAAAAAGAATTTTCTCGTAATGATATTAAAGTTTATGTTACAGGTCAAATAAAGTCAGAAATTTATATGCAGGACAATGTTACTAAAGAATTGCTGTTATTTATTATTTTAAGTAGTATTTTATGTAGTTTAGTTTTATATTTTTATCTAGGAAATATTAAACTAGTTTTAATAAATTTTATTTCTGTTTGTATTTCATTAATCTTATCATTTAGTCTTTCAAATATATTGTTTGGTGGTATTGAATTAGTAATGATACTTATACCAGCAATAGTTTTCATTATCACTATTTCAGATTTTATGCATTTACTCAATTCTGACAAATTGTATAAAAACAAATTCAAATCATTTAAAACTCAGTTAGAGAAAATAGGTATACCTGTATTTATTACATCACTAACTACTGCTATTGGGTTTTTAAGTTTTATGTTCTCATCTTTAATTCCATTGTTCAGATTTGGTGTTATTACTACTATTACAATTTTTATTTCTTTGTTTGTAATTGTCATATTGTATTCATTAATTGTTGACTTTAATATAAATAAGAATATTAAAAATAATGATTTTTTAGATAATTTAATATTTTCAATTGTTCATCTTAAAAAGTCCTATTCATATATATTACTAGCGTCCTTTTTCGTTCTTTCGTTTTTAGCTTTAAATAATTTTAAAGTTAATAATTTTTTAACAGATGAAATTAACAAAAACTCTAATTTATATACTGATATTAATTTCTTTGACAAAGAATTTGGTGGAATAAAACCGGTAACTTTTATTGTTAAAAATGAGAACCCATCATTATCTAGTTTGGATTCGCTAAAGGAGATTATTCTAAATCATAATTTTGTTATTGATTTCTCATTTAATGATTTTTCAAGAGCTGATAATAATGATTATCTTATAAAGGCAAGAATTAAAGATATTGGCTCTAGTCAATCAGAGGTTATTTTTGATAATATACTACAAAAATCAAAAGATCTTTCTTTAGATTTAGAAATTGCTGGTGTAGGTTTTCTATTTGATAAAATTAGTAATAGAATGACTTTTGAAATTATATATGGTTTAATTGTTGCAATAATAATAATTGGTCTAGTTTTTGTTTTACTAAATAATTTTAATTGGTATTATTTTCCAATTTCATTAATTCCCAATATATTACCTTTAATGAGTACTATAGGATTATTGTCAATTTTTGGATTTTATTTTAGTCTTTCTAATGCTTTTATTTTAGCTATTGTTTTTGGTTTAATTGTTGATGATTCAATTCATATTATCAATTCTTATAGTATGTCTAGAAATAAAGGGTTCAGTATACAAGAATCAATTTCTCATTGCCAAGCTTATACTTATAAAGCGGTTATTAAAACATCTGTAGTAATTATATTTACCTTATTCCCATTGTTATTTTCAGAATTTAAATCTATAAGTCAATTATCAATAATTACTATTGTTGCCGCAGTTATAGCTTTATTATTTGATATTATATATCTACCCAAAATGCTAATTAAATATATAAATTAAATATGAGATTAGTATTTTTTAAAGATATTCTATATTCTTACTATTATTAATATTATCCAATAATATTGATAATCAACAGTCTTCTTGTGCGTAAGGTGGTGCTAAAGTTACTCCTTTAAAATTGATTTTATAAAATATAAGTATACTCAGAACATCAAATAAATTTCTTAAGTTTTTTAATCAGAAAGAAAATAATAATTATTTAATAAATTATTTCTATTTATTTATAGATTTGTTGAAAAATTATAATAATATGAAAAAGCTAATTACTTTATTGTTTTTATTAAATTTACTCTTTGTAAATGCTCAATCAGCTTTGTTAAATGGAACTGGATACGCGCCAAATTTTACAGTAACTGATTTAAATGGAAATTCACATGAGTTATATAATTACCTTGATAGTGGTTATGTTACAGTATTAGAGTTTTTGAGTGTAACTTGTGGACATTGTGTGATGCATGCTCCAGGAACAGAGAACTCTTATTTAACTAATGGTCCTTCAGGTAATAATTCAGCTAGATTTTTAGCATTAGAAGTGAATGGCTCAACAGATAGTACTGCTGTAGCTAATTTTGCTAATACTCATAATGTCACATTCCCTATTGTAAATGATGTGACTCCTTTTTTAATTAACTATCAAATGAATTACACACCAACTTATTACGTTGTTTACCCCGATAGATCATATACAACAATTTGTACAAATTGTATTACTCCTACTTCTGCTACAACAATTGAAGGAATATTAGATAATGCCATCGCATCATGGCCACCTATATACGGTTGTACAGATTTAACAGCTGTTAATTATGATTCTACTGCGACAATAGATGATAATTCTTGTCTATATCCTGATATAACAATTACTTATCCTTTTGAAGATGATGAATATACCGCAACAAATAATGTTAATGTAGATTTTATAGTTAGTAATTTTATTATTGGTAATCCTACTTCTGGAGTTGATGGTCATATTCACTATTATGTAAACGGAGTTATGACTCCACATTATGATATCACGAGCATTTTACTTCCTAATTTAGCAAATGGAGAATATGTAGTTATTTTTACTTTATTTGACAATTATCATCAACCAATTTATCCTATTATTGCTGATACTGTAATTTTTTCTGTAAATGTTATTTATGGTTGTACTAGCCCAAGTTCTTGTAATTATGATTCTACTGCTACAATAGATGATGGCTCATGTTATGGAGTTATTGGATGTATAGATTCACTAGCAACAAACTATGATCCTGTAGCTTGTATAGATGATGGTTCTTGTACTTATTCTTCTGTATGTACTGAAGATGCTCCAACAGGATTATTTGTTGATGGTATCATTCATTCTAGAGCGGTTATCAATTGGGATAACATGAATTCTAGTACATGTACAGTTGACCAGTACAGAATTAGATTCAGAGCAGTTGGTACTAGTTCATGGACACAGAAAACTATGGGTGGACCTGTAGGGACTTGTACATATGGTAATCAAAGGATTGATAAGTTGTTACTTGGTTTAACAGGTAATACTACTTATGAATACGAGATGAAAGCATGGTATTGTGGTGGTGGAACAAGTTCTTGGACTGGCTTGAGTACATTTACTACAGCTGATAACTGTCCTAATGTTGGTAACTTGACAGCAGTTGGAGCTAATCCTACAAAAGCTACATTTACTTGGGATGCTTCAAATGGTTCTTATGAGTTTGTAAGATTGAAAGCTAGAGTTGACTCTATTTCAAATCCTACAGGATCTGACTGGTTCCAAATTGGTGGAGCTGGAGTTGCTTATGGAACTTATACTAAAGATAAGAATGGTTTAACTGCTGGTGAGACTTATAGAGGTCAAGCTAGAGCATTCTGTGATCCAAATGGAGGAGCTTACTTCTCATTATCTTGGACACCATTAGTATACTGGACTCAGCCAACTTCTAGAATTGAAGGAGGAACAGCAATTGCTAACTTAGATGTTTATCCTAACCCATCAAGAGACTTATTCAATGTGACTTTCACATCTGAAGATGTACAAGATCTTGAAGTTAGAGTAATCAATGTAGTTGGAGAAGTTGTTTACACTGAAAACTTACAACAATTTGTTGGTGAGTACACTAAATCAATTGATTTAGAGTCTTACACTAAAGGAGTTTACTTCTTAGAAATTACAACAAATAATGGTGTAGTTAACAAAAAATTAATCCTTCAATAA
>Ga0209534_10002640_pt1 | contig 17598 bp, 18 predicted proteins | sample COG_07_FD_184751 | JGI IMG/M metagenome (GOLD analysis project Ga0209534, IMG submission 184751) | Pelagic Microbial community sample from North Sea - COGITO 998_met_07 (SPAdes) (version 2) | ecosystem: Environmental > Aquatic > Marine > Neritic zone/Coastal water | place: Helgoland, sampling...
AAAAAGGTATTTCCATTAACAGCTGGTCCAGTTAAACGAATATCAAAGCCAGGGCCCGAGAGAAGTGTATTACCGTTGATCGGTTGCGCAAGATCTGGGCCAGTCATTTCCCATGATTTTTTAGCTTCGTTATAAGTAACTGTGAGTGCCGTTGTGGGAAGAGCAGTTGGGTCCTTGATTGTGACTTGCGCTTCAACTCCAGCTGGGTTAGTGGGGCTACCTTCAGCGACCACAGTAACTGACGAGAACATATCAGAACCGCGTGAGCCGTCGAGGGTAACACCACGATGATGCTGTGCATTGATATCCGTTGTAATCTCAACTGCTAGCTGATCAATCTGACTTAACACTGCGTCAATGGCGGCATAGGCCTCACTTAAACCAGTAATTAACCCCGCTGATAGCTGGCTTGTTGGAGTTTTTGATGATGATGGATCTAAAACAATTTGCAGGCCTCCAACTTGATCAAACTTCTCGATAAAACCAACCTGAGTTTTTTTGATACCCTGAACCAAACTCTGACCAACGCCAGAATTACCCAAGGTCAAGTTAGCAACCCCGCGATCCGAGTAGCTAACCGATACGTCCGCTAAAGATGAAATATCTGCCACTAACCGATCGCGCAGGTCGAGAAGTGAATTTGGTGATTTTCCACTTTGTCCAGACGACAAGATCCTATTATTTATAGAAGCCAGTTCTGAAGTAAGCAGGTTGATTCCCTCCACAGCGTCCGACATCATTGCAGTGGTCGCGTCCTTTAATTGATCAAGCTGCAAAAACGTGGAATTAAAAGCAGAAGCAAGACTGCGGCCCTGTTCCAACGCCACTATCCGCGGCGCCAGATCACTTGGGGCCGCAGAGACATCACCAAGCGAACGAAAAAAGTTCCCAATGTGAGTTCCCAGATCAGCTTCTGCCGGTAACAATGCATTCTCAACCTTTTCAAGCTGTTTTACATAGCTGTCCATCCGCTCAAAATTTGCATTAGCGGCAAGTTTACTATCACTTAAAAATGCATCAAACGAACGCTTTATGTCGGCAACACGGACCCCCAGACCGGCCTGATTAGCAAGACTGGTGATTCCACCTTGACCCCCAGTGACTTCCTGAAGATTAGCCTCACGCCGCATGTAGCCATCAGTATTAAGGTTAGCAATATTCTGACCAGTAACTGCCAACGATTGCCTGTAAGCCTGAATTGCACTTTTTCCAACATCAAACAAACTTGTCATCTGATCACCATTTTTGAGCTATTTGGTGAGAGGCTGGCACCCTGAGCAAATTGCTTTATCAATGCTTCTGCTATCCCAAGGTTCATATTTTCTGCCATTGAAGTAGCACGCTCTTGCTCGAGCATTTCAGTGTAAGTGTCCTCCTCACTGCTGCCTAGGATGTCATCAGCTAACTTTGATTGGCGAGCTTGCTTTAATAGCGTCTGGATAAACATAGCTTCGAATTGTTCAGCAGCAGCATGTAAATCTTCGGGTGCACGTCGACGCTGTGCCAAGTCAGGGCTCAATGGCTCTGCAATTGTTTGCACAATATTATCCATTAGAAGCTCCCTAAATCACAATCAACTCAGCGCGAAGGGAACCCGCTTCCCGCAACGCTTCAAGAATGGCAACGAGGTCAGATGGTGTTCCACCAACAGCATTTAACGCATCAACAATCGACGATAACTCAACACCAGGATCAAATACGAAGGCACGTGCAAATTCCTCATTTACCTCAATATTTGTATCGGGCGTTTCAACCACATCACCAGGGACGGTCGCCGCCACGCCATCTGCAACCGCGATATTTTGAGTTTGCGTTATATCCGTATCTTCTTTTACACGAACCGTCAGCGATCCATGCGTCACCGCAGCCGCCGATACCCGAACATCTCCACCGATTACAATGGTGCCAGTTCTTGCATTTACTACCACCTTGGCGCGAGGACGAGCTGGCTCAACCTCAATGTTCTCAAGGAGGCTTACAAATGAAACTTTCTGAGATGGATCAATTGGCGCACGTACCTTTATTGTTGTCGAGTCAAGTGCTGTGGCGACGTCAGTTCCAAAAACATCGTTAATCGCCTCAGTGACGCGGTTTGTCGTGCTAAAATCACCTTGATGCAAGTTGAGTAAAATATTGCCACTATCCAGAAATGACGTCTCAATCATTTTTTCAACACTTGCTCCGCCTGGAATTCGGCCAACAGTAGGGACATTGACTGTTAGGGAAGACCCATCACCTCCAGCAACTCCCAAACCACCAACCATTAAATTACCCTGTGCCACGGCATAGGTCTCGCCATCAGCTCCTAATAATGGGGTCATCAACAATGTGCCACCGCGAAGCGACTTTGCCTGCCCGACAGTTGAAACAACGACATCTAGTTTTTGGCCAGGTTTATTGAAAGGCAACAGTTCTGCCGTAATAATAACCGCAGCTGCGTTTTTTCCATTCATATTCGCCGCGCTCGTAACAACACCAAATTGGCTAATCATGGATTGCATCGATTGTTGCGTCAAAGCCGCATTGCCATCACCAGTTCCGGCAAGGCCTACTACCAAACCATAACCAATAAGCTGGTTCGAGCGCACACCAGCAATGGACGTTAAGTCCTTGAGACGGTCAGCCTGCACTGAGACTAATCCGAAAAAGTTGGCAGTCAGAATAATGAAACCAATTTTGATAATTTTAAACATGAGTACCTTGGCGCCTAAAGCGTTCTTAAAAGGGTGAAACTGTGCGCATCAGCTTACTTAACCAACCAAGCTCGGATGAGTCAGCGAGATTGCCAGCCCCAGTGTAGCGGATTTGTGCATCGGCAAGTCGGTCTGACGACACGACATTGGTGGCAGAAATATCTTCTGGTCGCACAACTCCACGCAGTCGGACATATTCATTACCATTATTCAAAGTCAGCTCCTTTTGACCCTGAACTTCCATATTGCCATTTTCAAAAACCCGAATGACTGTGACTGACAGCAACCCACTAAAGCTGTTAGACTGCACCGCATTACCAGCGCCCGCAAAGCTCTGCGTTGTCCCAGCGTTCAGTCCAGCGGCATCTTTGTCAAAGCCACCAGTGAGAATATTTGGCAGCGCTGTTGGCAGAGTGACGCCAAAGGCATCTGTTTTACTAGATGATGCCGACTGTGCCTTCGTTGCGGCGTACGTTTCGTTAAAGCTAACTGTTAGAATATCACCGATGCGACGCGCGCGTTGATCTGTGGCAAATAGACCGCTGCGCCCTGGCTGATATATCGCGCCATTTAACACGTTGTTTTTAGCTAATACCTGTGGAGTTTCAGGCGGCTGAAATGACTGACTGACAACATTCTCAGTGTAGGTCGAACAGCCACTAATCAACCCACCTAAGATTGCAAGGGACAAAAGTTTGAAGCCGAAAATTCTCATGGTCTTTTAACCTTTAAGAAGGTGGTTGGCTTATCAGAGGTTTTGCGCAATATAACGCATCATTTCATCAACTGACGTGATTGTCTTTGAACTTACCTCATAGGCACGCTGTGTTTCGATCATATCAACAAGCTGTTGAACAACATTTACATTGGAGCTTTCTAAGGCGCCCTGAACCAAGCGCCCCATACCCTCCTCGAACGGATTTGCAACAATTGGCGCACCACTGGCCGGTGTCTCAATCAACATGCTTTCACCATTTGGTTGAAGCCCTTGCTTGTTTGGGAAGTCGGCCAAAGTGATCTGGCCCACCTCTTCGGCATCAACACCGCCGGGCATTTGCACGCTTACAATACCGTCAGATGAGATATTGATTGAAGTTGAATCTGCTGGGATCTGAATTTCAGGTTGAAGTGGATAACCACTAGCCGTTGTGACAACACCCTCAGCATTACGTGAAAAGGCACCAGACCGCGTGAAGCCAATCCTGCCATCAGGCATCAGAACCTGAAAAAAACCATCACCTTCAACCGATATATCAAGCGAATTGCCAGTGTCGATCAGGCTACCTTGCGTAAACAGCTTGCTGGTGTTCAGCAACCTTGTGCCGGTACCGACCGAAAGACCAGAAGTCAGAGCGGTATTTTCAGATGTATTTTCACCCGCACCACGAAGAATTTGATAAAGCAGGGACTCAAAATTTGCGCGATCACTCTTAAAACCCGTTGTATTCACGTTAGCAAGGTTGTTCGCGATCACCTGCATTTTCACTTGTTGGGAATTTAGGCCAGTTTTGGCCACATGCATTGCAAAAGTTGACATTGTCTTAAAACTCCCATGGAAATCCTGTTTCCTTTAGAGAGCAATTTTTGTGCCAACGCCGCTAACTAGCCATTTGGCATTCGAAGCAATGAGGCGCTGCTTTCGTCCAGATCTTTTGCAATAGAGATGAGTTTTGTATTAAGTTGAAAGCGTTTCATCAGATCAGTGTTTTGAACTAATTCCTCAAACACATTGACATTGCTTTCTTCGATATAACCCTGCTGCAATTGTGCATTTTGATCAGGGTTAAATTTTGTTCGGTCAAAACCACCTTTGGGACGTAATTCGCCATCGATATCTTTTACGATATTGTCCTCAACACCCGAATTTAACGCAATTTGATTAACTAACACCCGTGTATTGGGCTCAGCGCCAACCGGCTGGATATAAACTTGGCCTGACTCGGTTACAAAAATTTTTTTGAATGGCGGCACTTCGATTGGGACAAGACTAGTATCGAGCATTTTTTGGCCAGCCCCATTCAACAAAAAGCCACCCATCCCACGAGCAAAATCACCTCGTCGGCTAAACGACATTTTACCAACAGCATTTTCAACCATGAAATAGCCCTTGCCCTTAATGGCAAGATCAGTCTGTTCCCCAGTAAATTTAACCTGGCCCTGTTCATCGGAAAACAACCCCGCCTCACTCTCACGGACAAAAGCGCGGCTTTGAAGCTGGTTTTCAGCACTCAAATACAGGGATCCAAAGCTACCACCAATCTGGTCGCTGCGAAATCCTGGCACGTTAGAGTTGGCCATATTTTGCGCACCAACATTTTGCTGGATTGACGTCGCATGCATCGTATGCAAGGCGGTGTGAATCATCTTATCCATGAGCTTATTTCCTCAATCAAACCATTAACGGATGTTGATGATTGTTGTGGTTAGAGTAGTGGTTGTTTCGATCGCTTTTGCTGATGCTTGGAAGTTTCGCTGTGCCGTGATCAAGTTTACCAACTCTTCTGTAATATCAACGTTTGAACGCTCAAGGGAACCGGATAGGATATTGCCATAACCTTCAGCTCCGGCCTCACCGACCTGCGCTGCGCCAGACACTGCGGTCTCAACATAGGTTGCGTTACCGATTTGCTTAAGACCGTTTTGGTTGTTAAAGTTTGCCAAAACAATTTTACCAAGTGGGTTATTCTGACCATTAGTATAGTTAGCACGAATTGTTCCAGACGCGTCGATTTCCAAACCATCAAGTCGACCGGAGGTAAATCCATCCTGCTCAACATTCAAAACTGAGAACGGCTGAGCAAACTGCGTAGACTGGCCAAAGTCAATATCTAGCGCGATCGAGAAGCCCTCTTCTTGACGCTCATAATGAACAAGGTTCTTTGGACTAATGATCCGACCGCCATTATCAAAGGTCAATTCACCTTCATCAATGTAAAGAGGGTAATAACCCTCTACTAAATTATCAGGAGGCGTTGTCACAACATTCCCATTTGCGTCGACGTATAAAGCCACGCCATCATCGTTGGTGGCTTGCACAAGGTTGTAAATTTGCGGAACAGTGCCCACCCCCAAAGCCACATCATCAAGACCAAAACGCGATGCACCTTTAACTTTAATAGTGGAGGTGTTGCCAGTAGTCCCGGTTGTGAAAGTGAAGTTGTTGTCTGCTGAGTCGTACTTGACAACAACTCCTCCAACAGTATCACCACTAACTGGATCTTGAATTTGGTTGATTCGGCTTTGTAGAGCTTCTGCCAAGGTTGACCCGACATAAAAGCCTGTTGGGATTTCAATGATACCGCTGATACCATTGACTGAAACGTTAAAAACATTTTCTCCATTGGTATTTGTCATCCGAAATACGCTGGTCAAATCCTCATTTGCGGCGTCACCAATCGATACCGCAGGTGTCGAGGCCAAACCAGTTCCAGCACTGGAGATCACATCATTTTTTGAGGTACCCACTGACATCAAATGATTGTCACCACTGAAGTGATCTGTTGCATCGATAACCGACCCATCAGATTCTGACAGTGAGTATCGGCCAACCACTATGCCTGAAGACTTTTGTTGGGCTTCCACTCCTAAAGCCCCATTGGCTTCAATCAGCTCTCCAGTAGTTCCGCTGGCAAATGTAAAAGTCTGAGTGTCACTATTATAGTTAACGCTTACGCCATAGCGCTTATCATTCAATTGAATTTCTTCACCATCGGCAACAAACGACTCTGTCGATAGAACTTCACCACCACGGATAAGGCTAGTGGTCGCATCGTCCTGAGTAGGAATGCCCAAATTATTGGTTGATTCTGCGGTTGTGGAGCCAAAGATTGAAAATGAGTTAAAGTTGCTCTCTGTTCCAGTTCCCAAAACCGTCCTGTCCACAGTAAATTCAAGCTTCTGAGTATTCTCATTATAATTGACTTTAATTGCCGGAGATTTTTCATCTACCCAATCAGTTGTAGTGGTCATGTCGCTGGCATCAGCAGCAGTCCGCAAGCCAAGAACATCAAGCGAGTCCAGACCTGTGGAAGTCTCCGTTATTGAAAACTGTCCGCTTTCAACAGTTAAAATACCATCGATCGCCGCTACCGCCGCCATTTGAGTATCTGTGTAGGCATGTTTATTAGCATCTCCTATCTCACGAATAACAATTTTTTCACTGCTGAAGTTGACAGCTGCACCTTCATAAACGTTTTCCGCACCCTCAAAAAACGCCTCAACTGACTCTGACTCGTCACTCATCACATAAACGTTAGTTTCCGTGAGTGAGAAGCTGTCATCAGGAAATGAGAGGCCCGTTGTGTTGATTGTGATGCTTGAGCCACTGACATTGCTCACTGTAAATTCGCGTCCATTTATATGTGACGCCGCCACGGCATCTCCTGCCTGGAATTGACCAGCAATACGGATCTTTTCATTGTTTGAGATGTTTGCTGGTGCACTTGCAAAATTGATTGTCATGGTGTTTTGCGTTGCATCAAATGATACTGTGGTGCCGGTAGTATTTACCTGTGTTTTACTATCATAAACGCTTAGGTTCGGCCTAGCACCTTGATATGAGTACACCATAAACCGATCTACAGTAGAACTTGACGCGGCGGTTGGCGTATCAGTTGTGGAGGTTGCGTGTTTGAGATTCACGATTTGCGTTTGATCCAAAACAGCATCCATCTGCGAACCCACAGACCGTGCGAACAGTTGATTTGAGACACCAAGGGCACTTGCGCCATCAACTGTGTCGGTTGTTGCATTGACAGCATAATTATTCAATGCTGAGTTAATTTTTGCTTGAGAATGCGCAAGAAACTGCTCTCTAGTAAAGTCTGGCGATGCACCTGTCAGAGTAATTCCTTCAACCGTTGAAACATAACTATCTGACAACAAATCAACGGTAACAGCAGTCGTCAAGCCAGTTGAGGAACCATCAGCATTCAACTTGAATAAGTTGACGCTGAGCGTATCGTCAACATTTTGAACTATCTGAATTTTACTATCATCGCCATACGACTCATTGATCGCACGCTCAACTTCAGATGCCAACTGTGTTGCATTATATTTTCCAGGCCGCAAATCAATGTTCACAGGTTGGTCGCCATTATCGACGTTAACCGTAAGGAAGTTCTTTCCCCAATAAATGCGGCTGTCCGCATTACCGCTTTCTCTTGTAGCATTAAATTGTATCGGATCAGTCACGATCTCGACCAGGCGGTCACCCTCCTCGCCAAAATCAAATTCTGTTTGCTCACCCGTCAATTTAGCAGGTTGCGAGTCCACCAACGTCTGCAAATCGTCTTTTTTGTACAGCGCAGAGCCTTTACCCTCAAGAAAGTAGTTGTCATCAGGCACTTCTGTTGTCTGCGTTCCAAACCGATCAATGAAAATTTGATTGCCTGCATCATCCACTGATGGCACAAGGTCAGGATCGATAACAGTATCGTTAATCACGAGCCGAGTATCATACTTGTTGGTTGGGTCTGCTGCTGAGGCAGATTGCGTCTTAATAAAATACATCGTCGCAATGGTCGGGTTACCCAAATCATCAAAGATGGTAATTGATGTTGAATTGGTGAATGTATTTGGATTTGACGGGTCGAATGTATAACCATCGGCAAATTCAGGCCTTGCTGGCACCACATCAGCCGCCGCTGGGACGTTAACCCCGAGCTCAATATTACTGGTCGCTTGCGGCTCGCCTGAGGTAACCGGTAACTGCAATGGCAATGCGCTATCAAGGTCTTTTGCCGTTACCGAGCCATCATCGTTAACCGGATAAACAAGCAGATACTGACCAGCAGAATCAACAACATAACGGTCATTATTAACGTTCAACGAGCCGTTTCGTGTGTAAACCTTCTGCGCAGAGGTCAGGGATGGCTTCAAAGTAAAAAAGCCCTGACCCGAAATCGCCAAATCAAGCGCGTTCAAAGATGACGAAATGTTTCCTTGTGTAAACTGCTGCTTAATGCCTTTCAGAATTGTACCCGAACCAATCGACGATGACGCATTCTGCAATGGTGAGGTGGCAAAAATATCACCAAATTCTGCACGGCTTCGTTTGAAGCCAGTTGTTCCAACGTTCGCGATATTATTTGAGGTTGCTGAAATATCGGCCTGTGACCCGTTCAACCCTGTCAAAGCGGTATAAAATGACATTCGACTTAACTCCCATTAGGCGGCCCGTTCATTTGGGCCCTTTTGCATAAAACAGATTTAGTTCTTGAAGCTCACAACATCGCTCGCCTTGACGCCGCCAAAGCCTCGAACGTCATAGACAACATCTTCGTTACCTCCTCCTGTCGAGGCTGCCAGCACCTCGCCAAAGACCGAAGCGCCAACGGCTTGCAGCCCCTCGCCTGTATCGGCATAAGCTTCAACCCGGAAAAAGGCATTTTCATTCAGAATATTCTCAGGGATATCATCCCATGCGAAACCAACAAGACCCGCTGGCTGTGGCCCAAGATCTTCAGTGTGAAGAATTTCGCCAGCTTCAGACCGATAAACAATATTTGTACTATTTGATGACGATGGAATATCAACCGCACCTGAAATGCCACCGTTAGGTGATGCATATGCGTTACCACCTGGAACTAAAACGGAATGGCCAAGCATGTTAGCCGCGGTTGCGATACGGAATTCTGACAGCTGACCAGAATATAGACTATTAAGGCCTTTTAACGATTCATTCATTTCAGTGATGCCCGTTACCGTCGAGAATTGCGCCATCTGTGCAATCATTTCAGTATTGTCAGTCGGTTTAAATGGATCCTGGTTTTGAAGCTGCGTTGTCATCAGCTTTAAAAACTCAGCCTGTCCAAGGGAATCCTTTGGACCAGACTCAGCAGTTTGCTGCTTGATACCGAGCTTGTCCAAAATGGAATTCAATGAATTATTGTTATCAATTGTGCTCATTCTTAGGTCTCCTGGCTAAACCCTATTTACCCATATTTATTGTGCGCATCATCAGTGCGCGTATTGTTGAAATGACCTCGACATTGTTTTGGTATTGGCGACTTGCCTCGACCATCTCGACCATTTCTTCATTCTCATCAACTGCTGCGCGATAGACAAAACCATCAGCATCGGCGCTTGGATGATGCGGCATAAATGCTTTTTCCGGTGCCCGTGTGACTTCGGCAATTGTCACAACATCAACCGTTGAAACACCTGAATGTTTCAATTGATCGGCATAGGTTGTTTGAAATACTGGTTTTAGCGCGCGAAACGCCTCTTCTTTCGTGCTCGCAATCGTGCCTGCATTCGCAAGATTACTGGCAACCGTGTTCAACCTAACAAGCTGCGACGCCATCGCCCGACCGGAAATATCAAAAATATTTTTAATTTCGCTCATTATTCGCCCTTAATCGCCGACATCAATCCGGTAATCCGGTTGTTGAGAAAGGTTAAAGTCGTCTGATAGCGGGTCACGTTTTCAGAAAACTCCATCTGTTCGACACTTAGTTCAACCGTATTGCCATCAAGTGACGGATTGATTGGCTCACGAAACAGCATTTTGTTGTCTGGTGCGGCAACCATAGTTGGGAAATGCTGATCATTTGTTGTCTGCAAGGGACCTATACCAACATGTCGTTTTATTTCTGAATCAAAATCAAGATCACGCGCTTTAAAATTGGGGGTAGCAGCGTTGGCAATGTTAGATGCCAGAATTTCATTGCGGCGCGAACGCAGTTCAAGCGCCTGTGCATGAAAATTCAAATATGAGTTGATCTTATTCATTTTTCAGAGAAATCTGTCCTAAGCTGTGCATCTAATTAATAGTCATGAACCTACGATTTGGTGTAAATTTTGCAAATAGGATGCCAAAATAGACATGGAGCAAAAAATGAGTAGAGTTTCCCTCCAAAATGGTGGCGGTCCGGGGTCATCAATTTCAATGGCACCTGAAACAATTAAAGTGCGTAACGCGCTAATTGAAAAATTCACTGGTGAGCCGCTGGATGAAATGAACCATTTTATGAATACGGCCCTTGCCACCGAGACAAACGAGTTACGGCGGATCGGCATTTTGGCCGCACGCATTTTTTTGCTTCGGACACGCATCGCCAATCTTCAGGATTTCAACCGTGACCCGTCCCTGACCGATATTCCAGAGATAAATGTTGGAGCACTTGACCTAGCTAGCGCAAATATAGATGCCGCCGATGATGGTGATGATGATGATGATGTTACCGAAATTGAAGATGGCTGGGCGCGACTAAAAATGATCTCATCAGGCGAGGTTCAGGGGGTTCGGTTTTTATCAGGCGCCATTATTGATGCCAAACCTGAAGATGCCGAAAAGCTAATACAATCGGGAAAGGCTATTCGCGTTGATGAAAATGGCGGTAGCGAAGCAAGTGATAGCGATAATGCCCATGCCGGTGAAAATATGTCATCTACGATGACCGACGAACAAATCGCTAAGGCAGAAAATGACGAACAGCCATTGATGGCCGCCGCAGATGACGCAACAGCTGACGATGCCAACATTGCCGACTCTGCCGAGACGAAACAACCAAATTCAGCTGCGGATGAGGTATCGGACAATGCGGATGACGAAACATGATCGATTATATTGGCAAAACCGCAATCTGGTTTGCCATTGCCTTTGGCCTTGCCGCCTGCCCAGCGGAACGGTTCCGGCATGAAAAATATGCCTGTAAAAGCGTCAGTTTTGATCTTGAATCAATCATTGTGAATGACACCGATATTGGCGGCAAAGTAAAAATCATTGGCTATCGCAATGATCGAACAGCAATCATCAAAGCCATCAGTGATAATCATATTGAAATTGAAGACAACCGCATGAAACTTGAGCTAAATCGAAATAATGGCAGTGTCAGGATCAGCCGCGGCACGCGATTTGCCCGCCTTGCGTGCAAGCGCAGTATTTTCACCATGTAAGGGCTTTCTGGAGCTAGCTGCTTGGTAAAGAGGCTAGGATTTAGCAGGCCCATGAAATTTCACAACTGTTTCCGCCTCATCCTTGCCAACGCCCGTTACAAGGTTTATTTCATTCGCCGCGGCACCGCTACGCGCAAGTTCGATTGCCCGACCCATTTGTGTGTCACCACTAAAATTTTGTGCCAGATTAGCAAGCTCTTGTCGGTTCTGGTCCAGCCCTACAGCTAAATCGTCAGTGTTTTTTTCAATTTTACGGAGTTGTTCACCGATTGTCTCAAGGTTGAGGTGCAGCCGAATAACTGTATCATTAATTTGTGAGAGATTGTCAAAAACTGTAACAACGCGCCGATCTGTAAGGCGTTGATTTTGAACAAATTTAGTTGCAACAAACCCAACCAATAACAATGCTATAGCTATAGCTGTCAAAACCACAATTATAACTGGATTTTGGAGAAAACTGGTGATATGAGGCATCTAACAAAACCCTCAGACGGAACGGCCATATAATTCCATACATTTATTATGCCAGTCAATCCTGGTTTTCGGCAATATATTTTTGCAACTTTTCAGGCATTAAAGCTTTTAGAGCGGCGCGCTTCTGCAACTTTTCAAGCCGGGCGATCACCGTCAAGACGCGATCGCGAGTCATGCCGTCTAATGGTTCAATTAAAGAAAAGCTATCCCGATGCACCTCAAGAAACTCCTCAAGCGCCACACAGCCAATGGCGAAATCTTTTGCAGTTGTGTTCAGCGCATAAAGCGCGTCAAGCTCTCGCTCGACCCGATCTAAAATTTCGACAATTGAAAGAGTTGATTCCATCACAGACTCCTAGTCTGCCATCAACTCTTCAACTCCACATATGCTTCCATCAACGCATCTGAAACGCGCTCAATGTCAATCGGATATTCGCCACGTTTGATGGCTTCTTTAATCCGATTTACATTTGCCTCATCGATCGGCGCTGATGATGCCATCTGTTTAATTGATGATGGAACATCAGCGGTCTTAAGTTCGACAGTTTCGCTGCCTTTTAAAGTTTCACCAGATGGTGCTTTAGACATTTCTTTCGAAACTCGATCAGAGAGTGCAGCCCTTTGCGGCTCCAGACGACTGACAGTGTTTTTTACAATACCAACCATTTTAGTTGACCTCCGATCTAACATTTACGACAAAGTTGAGCATTTATTTAGTAATTATTTTAACTTTTTTTTCTGACACAACGCGGCCTTCCACAATAACCTTACTTGACTGGTTCAAAACCCTCAGCAAATCACCTATTTGGGCATTATCTAAAGCAAGGCCAGAACCCACAACCGTAACACCGCCAATCTGAGACTCAATGGAAACAAATTGATCTTTTTGAATTAGCCAATCTACCTCAAGATGCCGGTTTTGCACCACTTGATTAATGCTCAATGACCGTTTAGTTTTGCGCCCAATGACGTCATCCAGATCTTTAAAGTACCCGACAAGACGGTGATCCGGGCTTGATACTAGGACCAGATCATCATCGGTAATGACTTCGCCACGCCGCAGGCTACGCGAAAGCTTGACAATTTTTGACGCCCCACTTGAAGATTGTAATACGTCTCCAGCGTCACCACCCAAAACAGCAACAGGCGTCTCGGTTTGAATTTGAGTTCTAACCGCAATTGAAAAACCATCCCGGTCACTACACGAAACGCGAACTGTCTTATAACTTCCAAACATTGGTTCAATCGTCAAACCTGCGGCACAGGGCAGGAATTGCCTATCCTGATTGATTGCAGGGTTTGTGACCATGCCAAGTGAGGCCAAGGATGATTTAATCTCGGCTTTGATCATCGCGCCTGACAAGGTTTGGCTCGCCATAGCCAGATTGCTGGCAAGACATAGGCCTGCGTATAGTCCAAAAATGCTGGCAGATTTACCCACCAAAGAAATAAATTTCATTTGTCCGCCCACTGCTACCTTCTGATGAGCTGTTTTCTAGCTTTGTGCCGGTTACCAGGGCTTTGATCTGGTTTAGAGATGGCAGGCGAATGGTCTTCTTAGCATAAAGAAAATTCGGGTTATCCCGCACAAAGGCATGGCGATTCATCTGAACGATAGCCATTTCAACAAATTTCATATTCATGCCGCTACCACCATAATAATCATTCATGATATGACCAAGGGTTTCATCCTGCGCCACCTCATGCATTTCTGAATAATCCGGGTCCATTCGAAAAGGGTGTGAACTTGTAGCGTCCTCAACAGTGCCATTGTCACGCGCCCCATAGGTCAGCACCACAATTGGCTCCGCAATGGCTGCATTCATGGCAATGCTGAAAAGGCATGGAATTACAAACGTCAAATAGCGCATTAATTCTTCTCCATAAACGTCGCAATCTTGCCGTTCAAATCGACTGGCTTGCGTTGGCGGCTAAGCGGCTCAAGAATTGAATATCCTTCACCAGCCTCAATTACCCGCAAAAGCGACCATTTGCTGCTAACGCCAGAAACCATCGCCAGACGGTTGACCTGAATGCCCTGCCGCATCCCTAGGTCAACATGCAGCTTATCATCCTCTAATTTGATTACAGCCTTTAGTGGCAAACATAAAGTGGCTGAAGCAATCGCCTTGGCGTGGTTTTGAATCCCACTCATCAAGGCTGTTTTTACCATACCCCGTTTAGTTGTACTTAATTTATTAATCAAGAGGCTTAGGGAACGCTCGCCAAGCTTAAGCTTGATCTCGTTACGAATCTCGCCGAGCGGTGTCAGCTGACTGCCTGTATATAGGCTAGTTGTGATGATAGCGCGCAAATGCTGACTTTGGCCAAATACAGAGCCGTCGCTGAAGCTTTCGAGTGCAATATTAGTTGCAAAGGCAAAGTCACCATCATGGATAGCGACTTCGCCATTCATTAACGCATTATAATCATAACGCGCATCACGCTTCATCTTAATGGTATCAAGCACCAAAGCGCCCTTATTGTATAAGGCCAGATTGGTTGTATTTTCTAGCTGCCGATACAGGTCCGCCACCATCATTGACGGCATTGTTGACAGCCAGCCGGGAACCGACCTTGCCATCGACATTGTAGGCGCAAACATTGTCAAATGGCCAACCGAACGATCATGGCACGCCAGTTCGGCAATCTTGCCGACCGCGGCCTCTACGGTCACCTCATAATGAAGGTCATCCTTGATTTCGTTAACGATGCGATAATCAAGGATTTCACTTGAAGGTCGCACAACAAAATGATCATCAAGGCTCGTATCGGCCTGTACCGATGAAAACCCATCTATCTTTGCACCACCTTTCAACGCTGCAAGATATAGTGCTTCTTCAAGCGCAATATTTTTTGCCTCATGCAAAGCTGCCTGATCATTAATCACTGCGCGTCCTGTTGCCGATACCATGCGCAACCCCTCTCCAGCAAGCGTATGCGTGCCAGTTAATAGGGCAAAGAATACGGCAGTCAGCAATGTAATGACCCGACTAGACATCATTAAACAGTCTTGCGCGCCGTTGTAAGCAGGTAGCTGATGGTTTCGCGATCAATTTCCAAAACCACCTCATATGTATCAGCGCCAGTTGGGTTAATTCGAACGGTGCGAGCACCGCGGATGGTGCCATTCACAACACCACGAAACGTATCATTCTGCACAATAAGATCAATCACGGTTGTGCTTGAATCCACCTGCAATCCGTGAATCTGTTCGGCCAAATCGCGCATCGCCGCCATCCGAGCAGACCGGATCGCCATCAAACGTTTTTGCGCTTCACCACGGCCGGGCTGGGACGATGTAACCGCATATCCAACAGCCGTTAGCGTTGGGATATTTTCCGCACTAGCATCGAGGACGTCTTTCAAATTAACAATTGTCTGGGTTTGTGAGGCTTCAACCGCAGCAATTTTTGTTGTGTTAGCCGTGTCGAGACTTGCCGTACCACTATGCTGGCATGCCGTCAAAAAACCGATGCCAGTACTGCAGACCGCTGCTATCTTGAAAATCTTGCGCATTTTGAGCTCCGTTTCGTCAAAAATTTTGGTACCACACCAGAATATGCATATTTTATGCCAGTCAGTCCGCTATTGCCTAATTTAGCCATGTCAACAAAAACAAGAGTCAAAAGACCCATTAAGCAAGGCCAAGCAAGAAAAGTACCGTTTGCATCACACTCTTTCTACAAATCAAATGTTGGCACAGATTTTGCCTTCATCAGTTATGACCCACATCTGGCCGCCTTGATGGCGCTTGGATAACGGCAAAGGAAAACATTTTTAATCAGAGGCTTAGCGGTTGAAATACACAACTTTCACAAACCATGATGTCAATTTATTGTGCCGCTCAACCCCTAAGGCAGGGCAAATGTCATGAATATGACGCTAACAAGATTTGGGTTTGGCAACGCGGCTAGCTTTTTGTCATCTATGATCATGCCAGTTGGCATTTTAGCGCTGGTGGCCATGATGGTGCTGCCCCTTCCCGTTTTCCTTCTTGACACCTTCTTTGTGACCAATATTTTGGTCTCGCTTCTCGTGCTAATGGTAGCGCTACATACCTATCGCCCACTGGATTTCTCTAGCTTTCCGAGTTTGCTATTAATTGCCACCGTTCTCCGGCTTGGCCTGAATGTTGCCTCAACACGGATCATTCTGGGTAATGGCCACGAGGGTACATCGGCTGCGGGCAAGGTGATCGAAGCATTTGGCGCCTTCGTTATTGCCGGTAATTACGCCGTTGGTATTTTTGTCTTTATCATTCTTGTGATTATAAACCTGGTCGTGATCACCAAAGGCGCGGGCCGTGTATCCGAAGTGACAGCCCGTTTTACCCTTGACGCAATGCCCGGCAAGCAAATGGCGATTGACGCCGATTTAAATGCCGGCGTTCTAACCAATGACGAGGCCAAACTCCGCCGTGAAGACATTGCCAAAGAGTCCGATTTCTACGGTGCCATGGATGGTGCATCAAAATTTGTAAAAGGCGATGCAATTGCCGGCATTCTGATTCTGGCAATCAATATCATTGGTGGCCTCATCATTGGCATTACCCAGCATGATATGTCATTTTCCAGCGCCTCCGAATCTTATATTTTGTTGTCAATCGGTGATGGACTTGTCGCGCAAATTCCATCGCTAATGCTGGCCATTGCGACAGCCATTATCGTAACCCGCGTTTCAACAACCGAAGATATGGCAGCGCATATTGGCAAACAGATCAGCCTGTCACGCGCCTGGATTCCCGTTTCGGGTGTCTTGCTATTGATAGGTTTTGTTCCAGGCATGCCGAATTTTCTGTTTTTAGCAGCGGCTGCCATTGCCGGCCTTGCCGGATTTTTCATGCGCAAGAGAGAAAATGTTGAAAACGAGCTCGAAGCGCAGCAACAGTCTGGCGACGCAGCTCTCCTTGAAGATGAGGGTGCGAAATCACCTGACCAGATCAATCTGATCGATGTCACCGATAATTCCGCCGTTTCAGTGCAGCTTGGCTATGGCCTGATTGGCATGGTTGACGAGGCAACTGGCGGGCCGCTTGTAAACCGTATCACCGGTATCCGCAAACAGGTTTCCAAGGCGCTTGGCTTTGTTATCCCACCTGTACGGGTTCGCGATGATATGACCCTGAAAGCGAACGATTACCGCATTCGGATTGGCCAGACAATTGTTGGCGAAGATCAGGTCTATCCCGATTTAAAACTGGCCATTCCAGGTGACTCAACAAGTGTAAAGATCGCCGGTGTCGAAGTAAAAGATCCAACATTCGGCATGGATGCCATTTGGATTGAACGGCATAAAGAAGCCGAAGCTGAGAGCAATGGCTATGTCGTTGTCGAGCCTGAGTCAGTGCTGGCAACGCATATTTCACAAATCATGTATAAATTTGCACATGAATTAATTGGCCAAGATGATGTCAAGGTGCTTCTTGATAATCTGGCGCAGACATCGCCAAGCCTTGTTGAGTCAGTTGTTCCCAAGCTGGTACCGCTTCATGCGTTGACAGGAATTCTGAGCGAACTTCTGGCCGAGC
>Ga0209534_10002659_pt1 | contig 17524 bp, 8 predicted proteins | sample COG_07_FD_184751 | JGI IMG/M metagenome (GOLD analysis project Ga0209534, IMG submission 184751) | Pelagic Microbial community sample from North Sea - COGITO 998_met_07 (SPAdes) (version 2) | ecosystem: Environmental > Aquatic > Marine > Neritic zone/Coastal water | place: Helgoland, sampling...
ATCGCAAATATTTTCTGCTTATCTATCGTGTGAAAATCATCAACCTCTTTCCCATACAAAAACACATTTTCCCATTTTTCTTCAAATATAAAACTTTTTAGTTCGTTTTCTAAATTTTCTATTTCAAATTGTTTTTCTATTAAATCCTCATTAGAACAAAAAAACCTAAATTTAGTATTTCCTGAAATATCCAAGTCATTAATAGTTAATTTATATTTATCATCTCCTGATATATCTGTAATAGTTTCCCAACTAATATTTTCTAATTTTCTCATCTCATTGGGTATGAAATCTTTTTGTAAAGACACAGCCATAGGCATTACTTTCATTACATCTTGCGCTATAAATCCTATGGTGCTTTGTTCACCCTTTTGTTTTTTATCAATGTAATCGTAATAGACACAGGGTAATTCTCTTAATTGTTTTAACGCCAGTCCATCATCAACCTCTCGTATATTTTCTTTAATCCTTTTATCACTTGAATTTAAAAGTCCTGGTGTAAAAATATAATATTGAAATCTACCTGACACAGCCAAACTACCACCTCCCGAAGTTCCACTATAGGCATACACAAAGACATAACTATACGACACGCTAGGTGAGCCAGAATAACCAAACACATCTAACGGATAAGAAGGTGTAGTAGTCCCGATGCCCACTCTACCATAGTGATTAATAAACATTCTAGTATAGCTGGGTCCAATGTTAGTAAAAGTTGAACTCCCCTCAGGTTTTACAGAAAAACCAAGACCTGCGGTCGAGCCGTTCGTCCCTCTATATGAAAAAATACCAGTATACACCCCATCAGCGGGAGAGCTTTGAGTAGAACTTGATAATAATATTCCTACTCTTGTACCCCATGATCCACTATGTGAATTAATATGCAACCCCTTGGAAAAATTAGCCTCAGAAATTTTTCCTGACGAACTAGGTCCAATACCCACGTTGCCACCATAAGGATTTAAAGCCAGGTTATAACCAGTATTAGTCCCACCACCTTGTATGTATGGTGTGTCAGATGTAACATATGGATGGTTTCCAAAATACAAATATTTCCTGTGATTGTCTCCACCTATATGTGAAACCATAAGACCATTACCAAAATACCCATTACCATTCACTTCCAATTTATAACTGGGCGAAGTAGTCCCGATTCCCACGTTTCCTGCCGTATTAATTAACATATGTGATGTGTTTGAACCCGAAGCATTATTTGCTGAAAAACTTAATGCATAAGAACTGTTCATGCAGAGCCAACCGTTGTTGCCGCTGATACGTAATCCAACTGACCCACTTCGTTCAAACATTGCTATTGTACCAGAATGGTTGGTTGGAACTGTTACCCTCAATGCTTGCTGAGTTGTTCCTGTTTCATTAATATGTAACTTGGTTTGAGGCGAAGTAGTCCCGATGCCCACATTGCCGAACCTATTAATCCGCATTCTTTCTTTAACTCCCTCTGCTCCCACCCAATTTCCGTTGATTAGGTTGTCACTACTAGTTTCTTTAGTCCAAAAAGACAAACCTCCTGAATAAGCGTTATGTTCTGGTTGAAAATAAATTGCAGCGGAATAGACATTGGCATATGAAGTGTGTGATAAACTTTTCCAGATCAAACCATTCTTGTTCGCCTCCACTTCGTTTCCTGGGTTTAGATAAATATTATTGTTTGGTGAGTCGCTGTCGCTGGACCCAACTCTCAAATCACCATTCACTTCCAATTTCGCACCAGGCGAAGTAGTCCCGATGCCCACGTTGCCATTTTCATCAATCGTCATTCTAGAATAATCTTGCAAATTGAGTACAACCCCATCAGTTATGTCAGTGTTCGTTGAATCCTTCGCAGCGGATGGCGTCTGGGTCGTGTTATATGTAATAAAATGTATTTTTTCATTTAACATTATACCACCACCATAAAAAGTTTGTGAACCAGTTGAACCTTCTTTGGAAAAAGCTATAAAATTTGTATTTGCTAAAGCGGTGCTAGTAGAGGCATTATATAATGAACAACCCTTACCTATAAAAACTGGAAAATCTCCAAAAATATTCGTTGTTTCTGTAGCCGGTGTTGAAAAATTTGAAAATGTTAAATCATTTATTTTACTATTGGCAATAGTATTTTGTTTTGAATATAGATTTCCTAAGGGTGGTTTAAAACTAAAATGGTATGGTGAATAATATCTTTCTGGACTTAATTCTGGACTATTAAAATAAAAAAATCCATCTTTGTTTATTTTTAATCTTGTTTTCCAATCAGTATTAGAATTATGAATGCTTCTCAATATTAAACCAGAATCTGTATTGGAATTTCTCCAAGAACCCAATTTAAAACCATATTTTGTTCCTGTTATTGAACCTTCTACTAAAGCATTTTCTAAATAATTATAAGTTAATGTTGTCGAAGAGAGTTTATTTAATGATAATAATGTTTCTCCAGTTGTGTCATAAACATGTAATTTATAACTAGGTGAAGTTGTTCCTATACCAATACCCGAAGGATCAACCCAAAATCTTTCCACATTATTGGTTGTTATTGTAAGTGTATCGTTAGCAGGAAATCCAATTTTAGTATCGGCGTCATCATTGTGAATAATATAATCATTTATACCAATTTGTCCGTTTACATCCAATGTTTGTCTTGGTATTGATGTTGCTGTGTTTATCCCTACTTTGTTATTTGGGTATGTTCCGGTTTCTATAACAAAATTGCACCAAGAAGGGTCGTCTATACCGTCATGTTCGTAAATAGCTTCATATTTACCTAAATTTGTATTATATCTTAAAACACCCAATAAGTTTTTTGCATCAGCGCCGTCGATGGTTTGATTTGTTGGTCTCTCACCAGTGAGACCAATCGGTATTCTTATACCACTATTACCAGAGATATCGAGTCTTAATCTTGGTTTGTCTGTACCTATTCCTATACCATATGATGGGTCATCCGAGACGAGAACACCTAACTCAAAACCTTCTATTTTTCTTCCTCCTATATATAATTCATCGGCATTCACAATATTTACAGTGTATTGGTTTGAACTCATTATATACTTTTTAGAAAAAAGTATAACAAAAACAAACTTTTCTTAAAAGTATGTTTTTGCAATACTTTTTTAAAAACTATAAACACAAGATATGAATGCTATTCTTAAATTCTCTCCATTAATTGTAATTTCTTTACATTCGTAATCATTCGTCTCTAAATCAAAAGAACAATCAATAGTTGCTTTCGCACAAGTGTAATTATGTAGTAAATCGTCGTCTTGTAAGCAACCATAACCTTCTCCTTTATCTGAACTACATATATAGTCGCCATTTTCAATATTGCCGTGAGAATTAATAACCCAGATAGCACCTTCACCCAAAGCGTTAATATGTATTCTATTGTCTTCGGCAGGAAGACCTGTAATAACACTAACAAACGCACCCTGTTTAAAATGTTTTTCGGTTGCTCTTCCTTCCATTTTGAATGTTTCATTATTGTCTTCTTCGTTTGAAATAACACCAAAAACACGCTTATCTTTGTATTTATTACATAATACTACTCTTGGAATGCTCTCATTAATAGTAATGCCTTTTTTTCCTGTTGCTATAAAATGATTACCGCTTTCGTCATCTACAATAGAACTAACATCACCATTAGAAATAACAATTTTACCTATATAATCATCTACATTATTATATAAATCTTCATTAACGGGTAATGATTGATGTTGTCCTGTAAAATCTATTTGCCCTGCTGATGTTCCACTTAAATAACCACTATAATTCCCTCCCGCACTAAAATATAAATTACCATAAGGTGTTTTGAGAGTAGGATAATAAGAATTAGCATTCCCCGCACCTGGTAAGGAGCCTAGGGTACAGTCTAAAGCTAGATTATGATATGAGATTGTACCAACTGTTCCTATTTTTCTTCCGTATCCGTAAGATTTTATATTACCATTCACTTCCAATTTCTCACTGGTCGAAGAAGTCCCGATGCCCACGTTGCCGCCCCCCTCACATAATGTTATATTATGAGATGACGAAGCATTTAATTTTATTGTATCATAACCATCAATAAAAAACCCTGTTGATTTTTTTAAAATATACGACGAAGATAGAGGAATATTAGTATTAGCAAATATAAGACCAGTATCATAAGCAGAATACGAATTACTAAAAATACTAACAGTCCCCGCATTATCTTTTACCTGAAATTTTCTGGAAGGCGAAGAAGTCCCGATGCCCACATTGCCTGAAGTTATATAGGAGTTGCCTCCGGGTGAGGAATTTAAAAATACATTTGCGACGCCAGCAGAAGCTACATACAGTCCATAACCCAAATCTCCATTGCCTTGAGTAATGAAAGCGTTATCATTATGAGCGTATCCTATACCGTACATACCAGAACCGGTATTACTGAGTCCGTTAATAGTTGGCAGGTGACCATTTCCTATACAATAAATAGGATTACTTGCAGCATTAAAGGTACCTGAATCTTGTGCGAAACGACCAACCAAACATCCGTTATTATGTGAGGTTCTTCCTATGTAACCATTCACTTCCAATTTATAACCAGGCGAAGTAGTCCCGATGCCCACGTTGCCGGACAAATCAATATTCATTCGCTCCACAGCATCACCCGATGTTGATGCTGTATTGTTAGTATAGAAAGCAAGACCTCCTCTAAAAAAATTAGCATCACATTTAAAATAAATACCTGCTGACCTTTTTGTGTATTGAGTTCCAATAGTCCCAAACAACGGACGCCAAGTAATACCTGAAAGTAGTCCTGCGCTGTTATTAACATCTAAACAAATAAGGTCTTGATTAGCAGACCCTGCTTCATCCCATTGATTAGTATAAACATTTAACGAACCGCCTTGTATATGCATTTTATATGAAGGTAGAACTGCGTTAACAAGAGCCTCCGTGTTCGCTTCGATACTCGCATCAACTCTTACCTTGTTTCTTATTTCTGTTTTTGCGGAGGTCATTAAAAGTTTTACTGACCCGTTAATTTGTTGATATATATTGGTGCCTCCATCTAATATCAAAGACGCAGTATTACATAAAATATTATAGCCAGAATAATCTTTATGTTTCAAACCAGCCCAATCCCCATCAGTATATCCGTTTCCTATCATCGTATTATTGAATGTAAATCTTCGTAAATTACTTTCAGTTCCCGATATAGAAACCTCCGCTAATTTTGTAGCATTCGTGTCGGCTTTAGTCCCCTGTGCCGCTGTAGCGTATGCCGTTGATGCCGTTGTTGCTGCTGAACCCAATCCTAAATTACTCCTAGCAGCAGCAGCAAAACCATCCGCTATAGTCAAAGCAGTTATTCCAGTAATAGTTCCACCCGTAATTGTTGGTGTAGTTAATATCGGCGACGTTAATGTTTTTTGTGTTAATGTTTGTGGTGCTGTTAACTGAACTATATTACTATTAGTAATAGTAGATATTTTAGTAGCTGTATCAGCATTTCCCTGTAAATCACCGATAAAGTTTCCAGTCGCGAAGAAATCCACACCACTAACATCATTGAACTTGGCATCATTTCCAGATATATCACCATTAAATACCAGTTCACCATTAAACACCAGATTACCCGTTAAAGTTCCCGTATTGGTAGGTGCACTTACATCACCAGGTATATGACCAATCATTTCAACATCCCCTATCCACAAACGATTTACGCTAATATCATGAAATAAAGCATTATTACCACTCAAATCACCAGCTATTGTTAATGTATTTGCAAAAATATTTCCACCGGATATGTCATTCGCACTCAAATCCGTTATAAAAGCACCACTACAATCCAAATTATTAATAAAAGCATTACTACAATCTAAATTATCACTAATCGACAATGTATTCATGACCCCATAAGCAAATTTTCCAGTGTTTCCAGAAATATCGCCATTTATAACTATACCATTACTTATCAACGTATTTGCAAAAATATTTCCACCGGATATGTCATTCGCACTCAAATCCGTTATAAAAGCACCACTACAATCCAAATTATTAATAAAAGCATTACTACAATCTAAATTATCACTAATCGACACTGTATTCATGACCCCATAAGCAAATTTTCCAGTGTTTCCAGAAATATCACCATTTATAACTATACCATTACTTATCAACGTATTTGCAAAAATATTTCCACCGGATATATCATTTGCACTAATATCACTGGGTCTTGGCAAAATATTTATATTACCATTCATATTTGCATCCGCACTAGATTGATAACGATATTCACCAATAACGTCGTATGGAACAAACCACATTAATGTGCCGCTTGTCGCACCCTGCGCTGAGGAATCTTTTGTAATTGTTCCATCAACAACATGTTGCAATCCACTTACATCAAGACCCGTTATACTGTCATCCTGACCCTTAAAAATATTAAAAGGATGGCCAACAACATCTAAGTTAAATTGTAAAATGCTTCCTGGGTAAGCATAAATTGCATGATTCAGTTTATTATTAATATAGTAATTACCGTCGTAAACAACGTCGAAATAACCAACTTTGCTATTAACATGGAACCCTGCACTACCAACCACAACGTCAGTAATACTATTTGAAACAATTGTTTTGTTGTTTATGATTAGTCCATCTGTTCTCAAAATCCCAGAAATATCTAAATCAGAACAACTTAAATCCTTCACATAGGTGCTATCGGAAGTCAAATTTTTAATGAATGCACTACTGCAATCCAAATTATTATTAATAAAAACAGCAGAACTTATATCTATATTACCAGCATTATCAATGTTCATTCTTTGTTGTTCATCCGTATAAAATGTCAATCCACCTGCATCCTCAGCCGTTATTTTCGTTTTCATATTTATAGAAATTACACCTCCAAGACCACCCCAACTTCCTTCACCATAACCTTCAAACTGTTTTGTTTCAGTATTATATCTTAAGCAACCACTAGCATCAACGTTTAAAGGACGAGAATTATTATCACCAATGGGTAATCGTATAGCACCATTTGAACTTATATCAAGAATAACAGAAGGAGTTGTAGTATGAATACCAATATTACCGCCATTCAATGTATCCGTTATAATCATTCTTTCGACACCCTCTGTATAAAATCGCAGTTTATCTTCATCATTTCCTCCAAATTCCGCCATGATTTTTGTATCTAAATCTTTATCTATAACTCCACCGAGACCAGCCCACGCACCGCTCCCATAACCTTCAAACTGATTACTTACATTATTATATCTTATCATGCCATCAGCACCACTCGGTTTTTCACCACCACTACCAATAGTTGTATCATTACCAACTGGTATTCTAATAGCGTCTGTTCCTATTATATCCAATGAAACCGCAGGAATTGATGTGCCAATTCCCAAGTTATTATTAATTATACCATATGCAAATGTTGCGGTGTTTCCAGAAATATCGCCATTTATAACTATACCATTACTTATCAACGTATTTGCAAAAATATTTCCACCGGATATATCATTCGCACTAATATCACTGGGTCTTGGCAAAATATTTATATTACCATTCATATTTGCATCCGCGCTAGATTGATAACGATATTCACCAATAACGTCGTATGGAACAAACCACATTAATGTGCCGCTTGTCTTATCCTGCGCTAAGGAATCTTTTGTAATTGTTCCATCTTCAACATGTTGCAATCCACTTACATCAAGTCCCGTTATACTGTCATCCTGACCCTTAAAAATATTAAAAGGATGACCAACAACATCTAAGTTAAATTGCAAAATGCTTCCTGGGTAAGCATAAATTGCATGATTCAGTTTATTATTAATATAGTAATTACCGTCGTAAACAACGTCGAAATAACCAACTTTACTATTAACATGGAATCCTGCACTACCAAACACAACGTCAGTAATACTATTTGAAACAATTGTTTTGTTGTTGATGATTAGTCCATCTGTTTTTAAAAATGCTGCATTCACACTATTACCGCTAATTTCTTTCGATTGCAACAAACCACTGACATCAACGCCATTAGCATTTATCACCATACTTTCGACACCTGCTGTATAAAATCGCAGCATGTCTTCATCTGTATTCTCTTCGGCAGCAATATAGGTATCTTGGTCTTTATCTATGACACCACCGAGACCAGACCAACCCGCATCACCATAACCTTCAAATTGTTTTGTTTCAGTATTGTATCTTAAACAACCACTTGCGTCGACGGGTCTTTCTAAAATATTACCCATCGGCAATCGTATGGCATTACTGGAAGATATATCAAGAATAACGGAAGGATTATTGTTTCTTATGCCGACATTTCCACCCAGTGGTTGGAGAGATAAATGTTTTTGTTTAAATAATGAACCACTGATATCAAAAAGTTCAGTTTGAATTAAAGAAGAACTAATATCGGTTATATTACTGGGTTCTCCAAAAAACTTTAATTCCGATATTTGGCATTGTTCATCATCTGTAGCACCTACCATGGTGCCTATGAAATTTTCAGTAATATAAATTCTAAAAACTTTATAAATATCATTTGAATATTTTAAGTTATCAACAGTAAAATAAACAAACTCACCATCAGCCCCAGATGGGTCAGAAACAGTTAGTGATTTAGAATCAATTACTTTCCAAGTATTATTTACAGCAATATTAGAAACTTCTTCATCTACACCAATTTTACCAATAATAGTCCAAACTTTGGGTAATTTTGTTGCCGCATTACTTTTAAAAGCATAATGTTTTAAAGTACATCTTTCGGGTAATTTTATTTCAAGATATTTTCCTGTTATAGCAACAATACCACCACTAACACCCTGAACAGTTTCTTCACTTCCAGTGCTTTCCCAATATGTATTGGCAGAATTATCAAATAATTGCCACACTGGATTTGCATTAATATCGTTTTCACTAGCATCGTATATACCAGAGCCATAAAAGGAATTCACAATAGTATTAGTATAACCCGATAGAGGTTGTGGGACTAAATCTATTGATAAATGTCCAAAAACTTGATTTTGGGACCGAATAACGCCGGAAACGTCAAGTTGAAATTTTGGAAAAAATGAAAGTGTATCTTGTGATGAAGCTTTAAAATTAATACCGAGTTTTATTGGAACATATAATCCGTTGCTGCTTCCTGAATTATCTTTACTGTTTCCCGAAGCCCATGATGAAGAAGCTTTTGCGTCGAATGGGTCTCCTGCAATTGTTAAAGAGTTGGCTTCTAAAATCCCAGCAATTGACAGTCCATCTTGGTCTATAGTAACAATATTTACATTGGATTTTTGAATATTAAGAGTAGAATCAAAATCAATGGTTTGAACATTTTTCAATTCTTTTATATTACCAATATTAATGTTTATTTTATTAAAACTGGCATCATTAGCGCTAATATCTCCGCCGAAATTAGCATATCCGGTTGTATCAATATTTCCGTTGATAACCACATTACCATAAGTTTTCAAATTATTTATGTCGATGTTATTGAAACTGGCGTCGTTGGCACTAATGTCGCCGCCAAAATTAGCATATCCGCCAAAATTAGCATATCCGCCAAAATCGGCATATCCGCCAAAATCGGCATATCCGGTTGCATTTATATTTCCGTTAATAACAAAATCGCCATAACTTTTAAGGTTATTTATGTCGATGTTATTGAAACTGGCGTCGTTGGCGCTAATATCACTGGTGCTATTAAATTTGCCACCAATAGTTAAAGAATTTCCAATAGAAATATTTTGGGCAGATAAACCTTCAACGAAAGCTAGTTTAATTTTACTATTTTCACTACCAATGTTGTTGAAGACGACGTTGTTGAAGCTAGCATCGTTGGCGCTAATATCGCCGGTTAGTATTAAATTGCCACCACTTTTAAGATTAAATACGGCTGTTCCATTTTCAAAATATTTAATTAGGTCGCCTTTTTGAGCTGTTCCGGCACCATTTCCAAGCAACATGCAAAACGATACATCAGGACCAATTGTTAAATTTTTACCAAACGCGAGATTATTGTTGCCGGAAACATCTAAATTAGAGCCAAAAATTAAATTATGTTTAAAATTATCACATTTACTTATAGTTATTGTTTCGCCAAAAATAAAATTAAATGACGAATCATGGGATGAATTATTATAGATGTCTTTACCAAAATAAAAAGAATTGGAAGAACCACTGATGTCTTGACCTATTACGACACTATTATAATAATTGGTAATTTCGGAGCCCATGCTTAAAAACGGAATATTTATTTTACTAACATCGATAACAGCTTCGGGTTCGTATTTATCAATGGTAATATTGTTTAATAAGTAAATAACGCCATTTGCGCTTAAATCGGTATGTGATGTTTTTGATAAAATTGCTTCACCAGTGACATTACCGATTTCACTTATTAATACGTTGGCATTACTAGCTAAACCATTTTGATGATGTCCAAGGATAGATAGAGCTGGTAAATTTTGTTTTGTGGTAGTTCCAAATTTATTTATATAATCATTGGTAATCATTGCCGCATTTCCAATACATAAACCTAAATCTTTAAAAGCGAGTAAACCAACGCCATTTGTTCCGGTTATTACAGAAAAACTAGCATCATATTTTGTAGAATCAATAGCATAAGCTGTATCATGTAATCCTTGAAATGTTCTAATATCGTCGCCTGTTCCCGTAATCCATTTCATTCTTTCGTCTCGACTATCATAAAATACAGTACCCGGCTTTTTATCAACAGAACTCGATATTTGACCTTTAAAAATGACACTTTTTGTTAAGTGAATATCCCCGTTAACTTCCAATCCAGTTCCTGTGTTGGAAAATAAACTTTCTTTCGAATTTATTAAAACTTTTTGAGAAGTTCCATCATTTAATAACATTAAAGATGTATTTGTGTCATTTATAGCTGTTGTTTCTAAACTAGTCTGTCCAACTGTTCCATTTTTATCATTATTAACGGTAAACCGGATACCTCTCGTTTCGGCAGTGCTTCTTTCATTAAAAGGGTCAATAAAAAAAGATATACCTGTGGCATTAGTGCCGTCTGATTTTTCACTCAATGCTATTGCAGGTAAATTTGCTAAATCTTCTGTCCTATACGTACCATTACTATCAAAATGATTTAAATTATAATCACCAAACGATACTCTGCTATATGGTGTCTTGGTTCCAAAACCAATAATACTTGGGGCATTTTCTTTATAAAAATATACACCTTCTTTGTCATTATCGCTTACAGTTGATTCTGTGCTATAATATTTATTTGTTATATCTTTAGTGGAATCTATAATATTATTTACCCGTTTTCCACCTTCATTTTTCCAAGAATCACTCATTTATATAATTTATTATTATATTATTAAAAAAAAATAAACTATTTCATATTTCGAAATATATTCTGCAATATTGTAGAAGTAATATGAAGATTTCTATTATTTTACAATGAATTATTTTCTATTACAAAAAATATTTAGAGAAAGTAAAAGAATGGGATATTTTATAGAGATTTCGTTTGACATAATTAAGACACCCAATTTTATTTCTTTGAAGGAAACTATAATGAAAATTGGAGAAAAATATAAGAAAGAGTTTTCTTATAATAATCATGAGATAATGGGTAAAAATCGTGTAATATATCGAAACCATTATGTAATGTCTTTTTTATTTAATGCGGATGAAAAAAATATCACAGGCTTTATACGTGAAATGAAAGATTTAAAATATATAAATATTGAATGTATCGGTTATGATAATTGTATTTTTAAATTAATGTATGCTTCAAAGAAGTATTTAAATATTATGGAAAAATGTAAAGCAAAAGAATATTTGCAAAAAAAAAGAGAAAAAACTCTTTTCAAGAGTGAATCTTGTATTATGAACGAATTTTATAAAAAATAATTATGTTTTCAAAGCTTCTTGTTCTTTTTTTTGTCCAGTTTTCTAGTGCCCAGCTTCTTACCCTTCCTTTTACCCTTCTTTTTACCAAGCTTCCTAATACCCAGCTTCTTAGTGCCCTTCTTATTGCCCTTCCTAATGCCTAGCTTCCTAATGCCCTTCTTATTACAAAGCTTCTTAGTGCCCAGCTTCATTGTCTTTTTCCTATTTAAGAATGAATTTAATCTATCTTCAATAGAAAGCTCATTTTTTTTTCTATTTTTTAAATAATCAACAATATTATTTTCATCAAATAATATTTTTTCTTGAACGTTATTATCTCTCAATATTAACTTACCCTGTCCCATTTCATTATTTTCTTTATAATAATCCATATTGGTTTGCTTAATATCTTTCTTTCCATTTTTTGTAGAAATATTTGTGCTTTTTTCTTGATAACTTGAAAATCGCTGCATCATATAAATTAATTATAAAAAAATTTTATATTTAAGATAATTATAATGAAATTGAAATATATTCCAATTAAAAAATTGCCAAAGATAGTAATTAAAAAAAAACTAAAAATAGATATTAAATTAACTAAAAAAAAAGTTAATTTAGAAAAAATATTAAAGATGTAATATAATGACCCTGAAACGTAAGTATAAAAGAAAACGTCGAAAAACATTAAAAAATAAAATTGATTATTATTTTTCGAACTATGATATAAATATTAAAAAAATAACTATGACTAACACACAAATTATCGATATGCTTGAATCAATGCAGAAGCTGATGAGCAGTGAAAAAAACCCAAGAGCAAGAGTTTATTCAAAAGCTAAAGAATCTGTTATGATGCACGATAAAACAATTAAAAACGTTGAAGATTTGAAAATTATTATTGGAAAACCTGGAATTTCAAAAGGTAGTAGTATTACTAAGACTATTTCCGAATTCTTAAAAACGGGTAAAGTAGAATTGCTTGAAAAAGCAAAGAATGACCCAAAACAATTATTTATGAATATTTACGGTGTTGGTCCAAAGATGGCAGCAAAATTAGTAAAAGAACATAACATGACCACAATTAAACAACTACGTGAAAATCAAAATGAATTATTAAACGATGTCCAAAAGAAAGGATTGAAATATTATGAGGATATTTTGGAAAGAATTCCAAGAAAGGAAATAAACAACTATGAAAAAGTCCTTCAAAAATATTTTAAAGATGTTAAAAAAGAAATGAAAAATAAAGGAGTATTGCAAATCGTAGGCAGTTGGCGTCGAGGTGCAAAAAATTCAGGCGATATTGACGTAATTATCTGCGACCCGACAAATAATAACACTATCTTTAAGAATTTTATTGACAAATTAATCGAAAAGAACATCATGATTGAAGTATTATCACGTGGCGATGTAAAAACTTTAGGTATTTCAAAAATGACAAGCAAAAGTTTATCTCGAAGAATTGATTTTATGTTTACACCCAAAACAGAATTTGCTTTTGCTATTCTGTATTTTACTGGAAGCAAAATTTTCAATACTCTCATGCGAGCCAGAGCACTCGAATTAGATTATACCATGAATGAACATGGTATTTACCATTTCAAAAATAAGAAAAAGGGAGACCCTGTTGAGAAAGAGTTTTTAACAGAAGAATCAATTTTTGAATTTCTCGGCATTGAATGGCGCGAACCTACCGAAAGAATTGATGGAAACTCATTTAAATTGGTCTCATCTGGAGTCAAACAGGAAACCAAACAGGGAACCAAACAGGGAACCCTCAAAAAGCAGGGAAAAACAACTAAAAAAAAGGGAAAAACAACTAAAAAAAAAGCACTAAAAAAAGAGCACCAAATGGTCGCTCGTTTTAAAGAAAATGGAGAAACATTTCTCAAAACATTAAAAGAAAAAGAAATCGAAGAAATGATTCAGTTAATGGATGATTTTTATTATAGTAAAAATAAACCATTGTTAACAGATGAGGAGTATGACGTTTTGCGAGAATGGGCTGAAGAAAAGTTTCCAAACAATGAAGTAATAAAGCAGGGTCATGAAGGAATTGTTGTCGATAAAAAGAAGGTGAAACTGCCGTATTTTATGGGTTCGATGGATAAAATTAAACCAGATACAAAAGTTTTAAAAAATTGGATTGCTAAATTTGAAGGTCCGTATGTCATTTCTGCGAAATTAGATGGAATGAGTGCATTATATTGTAATGAAAACGGAGAAACTAAATTATATACAAGAGGTAAAGGCAGCGAAGGCTTTAATATCTCACATCTTATCCCCTATGTAAAATTACCAAAAATCACAGATTTAGCTATCCGCGGTGAATTGATTATTAAAAAGAGTAATTTTGAAAAATATAGTAAAGAATATGCAAATGAACGAAGTTTTGCAGCTGGAATGGTAAATGGTAAAAACTTGGAAAAATCGAAATTGCATGATTTAGATTTTGTTGCTTATGAGGTTATCAAGCCGGAATTAAAACCAAGTATTCAATATATTTTATTAAAAAAGAAGAAGTTTATTACGGTTATTAATAAAGAATTGGGTAGTATTGACCAAAATATTCTTTCTAAATATCTTATTAAATGGCGAGAATTGTATGATTATATTATCGACGGTGTTATTTGTATTGATAATAATATTTATAAAAGAAAAACAAAAGGTAATCCGGACCATGCTTTTGCATTTAAAAAGGTCATGAATGACCAAGTTGTCGAATCAAAGGTAATTGATGTTTTGTGGTCAAAAACGAAATATGGATATGTTAAACCAAAAATTAAAATGCAAACAGTAAAGATTGGTGGAGTAAATATTACATATGCTACTGCACATAATGCAAAGTTTATTGTTGATAATAAAATTGGAATTGGTAGTGTCATTCAAGTTGTAAGGAGTGGTGATGTTATCCCAAAGGTCTTGAAAGTAGTGAAACCATCGACAACACTGAAAATGCCAGATTTTCCAGTGAAATGGAATAAAACGAAGGTTGATTTGATTTTGGAGGATTCTGAAAACGACGAGACAGTGAGAGACAAGACAACATTAGCATTTTTCAAAACTATTAACGTAGATGGTATGAAAGAGGGTAATGTAAAAAAGATTGTAGGTGGTGGTTATGATACGATTAGTAAAATTTTGAAAATGACAGTGGAAGATTTTTTGGAAATTCCGGGTTTTAAGGAGAAAATGGCAAAAAAAATTCATGGAAGTATTCAATTGCAAATTAAAAATGCTAGTTTGCCTTTACTGATGGAGGCATCTAATATGTTTGGACGTGGATTAGGAGAAAATAGATTAAAGCTAATTATGGAAGCGCATCCTGACATACTCTCTAGTAATCTTTCGAGCGAAGAAAAACGGGAGTTGGTTATGAATGTTGACGGATTTGCTGAAAAAATTGCAATGAAATTTGTTAAAAATATTACTAAATTTAAAAAATTTATGAAAGAAAATGAGTTAAGTATGGTGTATTTATCAGTCAAAAAAACATTTGACAAGTCTCATCCCTTATACGAAAAGAAAATTTTGATGAGTGGGTTTAGAGATGAAGATTTAAAGGAAAAGATTAGAAATTTTGGAGCACAAATTTCAAATGGTGTCAGTAAACATCTCGATATTTTGATTGTGAAAGATAAAAATACAGCTGGGAGTAAAAAAGATAAAGCAGAAAAAATTAACACGATTCAAATTATGACAAAGGATGAGTTTATGAAAAAGTACTAATTTCATAAGGAAAACAATGTTGTAATTCTTCTTCTATATTCCCAACATCATTTAGCAAAAATTCTTTTAAAAATGTGCTATGTGATACAATGCAAATATTTTTTTCTTTACGTGTTTTTAAAAATTCTTTGAATTTGTCTGACCTATTTTTTAGTTCATGCAGATTTTCATTCTCTTTCCAATATGTTGATATTTCCGGTATTAAAGAAAAATCAATATTTTCATATACTTTTTGCAATTCACTTTTATTTTTTCGTTTGTTGCAATGTTCAATACCTTGTGGATATTCCATAATGTCGTCGATTGCTACCATTTTAACATTATGACCCCGGAAAATATTTTCGGCAGTTTGTATTGTCCTTGTTAGCGGTGATACAAACACAATTTCAATGTTTTTTTTTTCATCCCATGTCTTACCTAATGCAATTGATTCATCGTGTCCTTTATCTACAAGATGTGTATCGGTGTATTTTGGAGAATTATATGCTTCTATTCCAATTTTCTCATATAAAACATTATGTAAAGCTGTTCCGTGTCGAATACACCATACTTTTTGTTCCATATATAAAAAAAAAGAGGAAATATGTTTATTATATTAAAAAGTTATATATTAAAAAGTTATATATTAAAAAGTTATATTATATTCTAATTGTTTTTCAACATCTTCGCTGATAAATTCCCATATTTTTTTATATAATTTAATATTTTTTTGATTTCTTTCTTCGCAATCACCACCCAAAATGTTATTATTTACATCAATGAATTTTTCGTTTGAAATTTCTTCTTTTTTTTCAAACAATTCGCAAATTATATTTCTTTGGATTTTACTTGTTAATATTATTAAATCATTTAGTTTAAAATGACACCATTTTTCATTATAATAATATAATTGTTTTTTTTGTTTCCATCCAACTAATATTTTTTCTTGTAATAAATATTTGATTATAATGAAATAACCGTTTATATATGAATTATGGAACATGTGTTGTAAACTATCGTATAACTTAATGTTTTTTAAGAATGTATCATAGTTTTTATAAATAGTATCGTTAATATTGTTTCCTTGTTTATTTAACCAATCAATGATATTTATTTTATTCTTTTTTTGATATACTTTAATTTCTAATCTTTTAACTTTTTTTTTTAAGTTTTCATTTTCGCTAATTAATAATTTTAACATTTTATACATTTTATTTTGACTGGGTACAATATCGAAATCATCGTTTTTAGCATTATCGACTTCCATGCACATTAGAACATGTTTATTATAACATTTTTTATTGATATAAGATTTTTTGCAATATTTGCATATTTTTATATCCATTGTTAATATTGTTTATTCATAAAATAAAAAAATTCAATTTTAATTTCATATAATTTCATATAATTTATATCAATCAAATAAAATTTTATTATTCGATATATTTGTCATAATATATTCATTCATTTCAAAATTTGATACTATTTCTTCAATTTTTTTATTTAAAATGTGCGGCTCTCTCCTATTTGGATTTTCACCACCAAAAATCAAATATTTTTCGCCATATCGCGTGAATACTTTAACAGTATATAAATTAGTAATATAACTATACACATTACCCCATATATATGTCGATAAATTTTTTTTAATATCATCTTGCAAACCACTTTGTTGCATTGAATATTTCCAGGGCATGTAATAAATATTAGATGTATCAATAATATATTCCCAAACTTCGAGAGGTAATTTGCGAATATTTTTTAAATCTTTAATAACAAGGTGCCATTCAAGTATTTTTGCCATTTTACAAGGATTATGATAATTAACATCGGTAATGGTAATTAAAATCAATTTAATACTACTTTTGAAAAAGTATGACTACTTTTGAAAAAGTATGACAAAACAATACTACTTTTGAAAAAGTATGACAAAACAATACTACTTTTGAAAAAGTATGAC
>Ga0209534_10002664_pt1 | contig 17495 bp, 17 predicted proteins | sample COG_07_FD_184751 | JGI IMG/M metagenome (GOLD analysis project Ga0209534, IMG submission 184751) | Pelagic Microbial community sample from North Sea - COGITO 998_met_07 (SPAdes) (version 2) | ecosystem: Environmental > Aquatic > Marine > Neritic zone/Coastal water | place: Helgoland, sampling...
AAAAGTGATAATGAATTTAAAAATAAACTAAATAATATATTTAATATTAATGATAATATTAAAACATTAATTAATATTTCAGAAAATATTAAGTGGAGTAATTGGATAACCGCTAATTATTTACATAATAATATTTACAAGAAATTTATTAAATTTATTGCAAATATTATTGTTTTTTATGATATTAAAATTATTCATAGTATACTTAAAAATATTAAAATTAATTATAATAATAAAAATAATATACTATTAAATATTGACTTATTATTACATGATAACACTATTAATGCAAAACATTCTAATATATTAGTTTATTATAATAATGATAAATTTTTTATTATATATATTAATATAATCGGTGTTATTACCGAATTTGATATTAGAAATAATACATATTTAAAGGATATTAATATTGAAAACTCTTTTAATAATATATCAAATATAACTAATAATACTAAAAATTTTAATAAGTATATTAGTTGTGATAATTCAGAAACTATTACTGACGAATATGTCGATACTTTTATTAAACAATATTTATTAAATAATATAGATAGTAATATTTATAATGTTAATGATTTAATTGATATTAAAAAAAATATAAAATATAAAGAAAATGAAAAATTAGTTAAAGCTCATTTTATGAATAAATTATTTAAAGAAACAATAATAACTCCATATAATTATTAAAATGGTACAACCATTGTCTTTCTTTTTAATTCATTTACATTTGCACCCTTAAGATTTTGCGAACAATTTGTATTTGTATTAATACTATTACTATTAATTCTTACACGAACAGGTAATACATATCTTTCTGTTTTTGGAAGATATTTAAATTCTGATTTTTTTGACGAAGTTGTAGCAGCATTACCATATCCAAAACGACCTGAGATACTATCTTCTTGTTTATCTTCTCCACGAAGACCCCCCCCTCTTGTTGGACCGGTACTTCTTGTAATACCACGAGTTGCACCTCTATAATTATCACTTTCGTATATTTTTTTTTCTTTGTACATTAACATAAATGTAATATAGATTAGTCCGGTTTTTTCAGTTGTTTCTTCCACACCAAGTTCTTTTTCTTTTTCTGTTGGTTTATAACCAATTTCACATGCTTTTTTTGTTTGCCATTGATATTCCCCATTTGGATTTTGATCAAATTTATAACTACTATAGTCATTACTAGGTAGCGACCACATTGTTCCATCTCTTTCAATATTATTTGGAATAATAGATTCTTGACTATCATATTCTGGTTCTAGATTATCTATCGCAAAACCAAGTGCATAATCATATCCCGCTTTTCCTTTAATATTAATATTTGAAATATCAATTACTAGAGGACTATCGTCGCACAAGATTCTATATCCTTTATTATCATTATCCTCGTATACTTCAATATTATATTGTTGAGAATAATTTGTTCTTTCTTTAGCATTTTCAACTACATAACTATCTTTTCCTTTACCAAATTTTAGTTTAAAATTAACATTATTATTGTTTGTTTCGTAGTTAATATCAATTTGATTTACTGTTTCTTTAAACATATTTTTGTTCATTATATTTAAATAATGAATCATTTTTTTTTTATTAATACTAAACTAAAACCTTTTTCAAATAGTTTATATAAAAAAAAAATGATTTATAATATATATTTATACCTTACATGACTAACAAACTTAATACCGCTTTTAAAATTCACCAAGAAATTTATGATACCAGAATACTAATTCAAAACAAAAAAACAGAATGTTCTAAACTAAAAGAGTATATTAATTCTTTCAATAATGATTGTAACTATATTAATAAACATATTAATGAAACTAATCTATCTATCAAAAGTCTTGATAATTTTCTATATTATGAGGCATCAAATCCAAGTTATCTTACTACATTATCTATTAAAAAAGAATATACAGATGAACTACAAACATTAAATGAAGATATGACACATGCAAAAAACAAAATTGTATATTATGAAAATGAATTAAAACGAAAAGATATTGAATTTATGGCACATATTACATATATTGATAATTTATATAAAATGATTCCTCGTATTAATAGATGGAGTAATATTCAAAATATGAGCGAATATGAAAAAGATATTGAAACATATCACAATGATCATAATTTTATAATGCAATTATCTCATATTAATAATCCTCGTCCAGAAAAAAGACAAAAATATTAGATATTAGATATTAAATATTATATTTTACATTTTTTTTATAAAAAATGATTTATTAATTTAAGATTTTGTTTTTCAAAATGGAAAACAGAATCTTAAATCCTAAAACAAATAGATATGTTTTAAAGACAGGAAAAATTGGTAAAGAATTATTAAAAAATTTAAATAAAAAAAATATTATAAGATTTAATGATGATATATTATATTATATAACAAGTCATATTGAATTTAACTTATTTGTAATAAGTAATATTATTAAAGTATCTAAACTATATAGAAATTTTTATTTAAAATATAAAAAAGAGTTATCCATATATAATATATTTATTAATAATAATTATATAAATATTTTTATAGATCGTATAATAGTTAAAAACAAGTTATATTTAAAAAGACAAAAATTTATAAGAATTGTTTTATTAGAAGATAAATGTAAATTATCATTTGAATCTCAAAATTCAAATAATTATACAATGATATTATATGATATATATGAACTAATGTTATTAGCAATAGAATTAAAATTTGAAACAATTTTAAAAAAAATAGAAGAAATAACATACTATTATAAAAAACAAAAATTACCTAAAGAAGTTTTAGATGACTACGTATCATATATATGTAAAATATCAAAGTATCTTACATATTATGAAATAAAATCACGATCTTTTATTGAATTGCATAAATTACATTATACAATAAAATTAGTTAAAATTTGTTTATTTTCACTAATAAATAGAATAATAGAAGAAAATAATTATTCAAAAAATTTAAATACAATACTTAAAAAAAAACAAAATGAATTAATTATCTATTTGATACACGAAAAGCATTTATATCCTAGAAATTTTTGTAATAAATTAATAAAAATAAATAATTATTAATTATTATTTATAAAATATTTAAAACTATTTATTATTACTTTATATGATAAGTAATATGTTAAATTATGATTATACTCAACATATTAAACAATTAGATTATAATTGTATTAGGGGATTTCAATATGAAAAATATGTTTTAAATAAATTACAAGAATATTATGATATTAAAGAAATATATTTATGGAAAAATGTTCCTGATTATTTATTAATTGATAGTGGTATAATTATGAATTGTGATTTAATTCATATCAAAGAAAAATATAAAACAAATAAAAATTTACGCAATTACAATGTATTATTAGATACGGGTATTGATATTATATGCAAATTACATAATAATGATATAATATTAGTTCAATGTAAAGCATATAACTCTATAATTTCTCAAAAACATTTATCAGGATTTTTTAGAACATTATTAGATTGTTATGTTATTAATCAAAAAAAAAAAAATAATTATCATATAACTGGATTAATTGTACATACTAGTGAAATATCACCATTAATTAAAGATAGTTATTCTTATAAAACAAATATAGTAAATGAATTATATATACCATTTATGTGCAAAAATAATAAAAATAAATTAATTAAATATAAAAAAATTAGTGTAATTTTTATGATAAATTTTAATTGTATTGTAATTTATATGTTATATATTTTACACCTATATATAAGTAAATTATGATTTTTTTTATATTTATTATTTAATGAATAATAAACTTTTAAATGAATGTGGTTTACCCACTACTTATAATAATGTAAATCATTGTTTCAATGATTCTACACATCATACTTGTTGTTTATTAGGTCCAGAAGCAAGAAAATATGCAGATAATAGTAACAATCCTATTGGTTCTTCTGCAAAAAAAGCATTTTATTATAAATATGGAAGACATTCTACAGATAAAGATTTAACACCATGGTGTACATGTTTAGGTTCTTTAGTATGTAGTCACTATGCAAATATGTTTAATGATGGTACAAAAATAAAATTTATAAATAATCCAAATATAGAAAATGAAGTAATATATAATGTTAATTCACAAGAATGCGAAGAATATATTCGCAATCATTTAAATATAAACAGTCATAATACGCCGGGAATAAAACCAGGTTATGAAAATGAAAAAAAATGTAATTTTAGTTTATATGAAAATACAAAAAAAATTTAAAAAACAAAAGTACGCAGTTGTTATGATATTTTGACATCTAAATATATTTAGTCTTTTTAAAATTCATTTTTATTATTATATTTTTTTATGTTTTTAACATTATTTTTAATTTTTTCGATTTTTATTAGAATTTTATCAATTTCTATATCAATATTTTTATCATCATTGTCGTTACTATATAATTCATATTTATTATCATTATCATTATCATTATTTTCAATTTCTTTATTAATAAAATCAATTATAATAGGGTTTTTCAATCTATCTGGTACATATCCTTGTGGCGGTTTCCAATTCACTTTTTTATTGTTATTAGGAATATAACCGTTTGGTGGTTCCCATTTATTTTTATTATAAATAGATGCTCTTAAAAGACTTAATGATTTTTTTAATACTATTTTGTTATCAAAATTCATTTTCATTTTTGGTAAAAAACATACATTAATGTTTGATGTATAACAATTAATCCCAATTAGTAATTGTGTAAATACAAATGTTATTAAATAATAATTCATTAATATATATTATTATATAAGTCTTTAAATCTTTTTAAATTTTTTATTTAATAGAATTACATAATATTTTGTATTTTTAAGTTCTTTTATTAAATTTAAATTTTTTTTAGCATTTTCTAAATTATTCATATTGTTTTTATGTGATATTTTTCTATTGTACAATAAATTATACATATTATAGTCTAAACAATCATCTATATTATTCATATAATTAATTTTTTTTTCAAATAATAATTTTTTTTTTGCTTGTTTAAATAAATTATTATCAATATTAAAGGTTTTTAAAATTTTATCAAACATTTTAAAAAATATATTTAAATTATTTTCTTGACAATAACTTTTGATATGTAATAGCGTTTTTTTACTATCATTATCACAATAGTTTAAAAAATAAGTAATTGAATATATTATTTGTTTATTATTTCTTAATTTTTCATAAAAAGGTCCTATTTCAAAATCAAATAGATAATTTAATATTATTATTAATTCCCAATATTTTTTTGTATATTTTTGAATATTAAATGGTATTATAATATTAATTTCTGTAGATTTTATATCTTTGTGAATTTTATAAATTTTATTATTTTTTAATATTTTAGTATTAAAATTTATAGGATATATATTTTTTTCTATTTTTATTTTTTTACTAAAATGTTTTATAATTAATTTTTTATTTTTTATAATATATTTTTTATTACAATTTATACCCAATATCATATTTTTTGAAAATATATTCTTATAAAAATTATTTATATCCTCTAAAGTACATTTTTCAACATCATTTATTCCATCTTTTATATCAACATTATTTCTTTGATATATATATTTATTAATAGCATTTATAATATGATAATCTTCGTATTGTTTTAATTCTTGTATAACATGTTTTTTTGATAAATCTAAATTTTTTTTAGTTATACATAAATTAAAAATAGTTCTACTTAATAACTTTATAAAAAAATCGATATCTTTTTGATAACATTTTATGAATATACACATTATTTCATCCTGTGTATTTGCATTAGTCATATATATTTTTTTACTTAATAATTTTTTAACTTTTTTAACAGTACATTGTTTTTTATTAAAATAATATGCTAATAAATGTTCTAATAAATGGGTATAATTATTTATTCCCCTATACTCATTATAAAAACCGCATTGGAATACAAATTTAATTGAAACAATATCCTTTTTTTTTATTGGAATTATGACATATTTTATTTTATTACTTAAAATATTATTTTCCATATCTTTTTTTAGAGGATATTAAAAAAGTACATGTTTGTTAAAATTTTATAAAAATTAATAATATTTTAAAATTTTTATAAAAATCAAAACATGTACTTTTTTAAAATAAATTATATAAACATATTATTATTAGATTAATTGATCACCCTTGGGCAACAAGTGCTTTCATATCTTGTCCCAAACGCGAACCTATATTTAAAAAAATTACAACATATCTTATAAATAATAAATTTATTAATGGAAATATTATTGATTCTGGTGCGTGGATTGGAGATAATAGTATTCCATGGGCAATGAATTGTTCTACAAATATTATATATGCAATTGATCCTTCGCCAAACAATATTAATTTTATAAAAGAAATGATAAAAGAAATAATATTCAAAATCTCAAAACCATACAAAAAGCTCTTAATAATAATAACGAAATACTTGGTACAAATGATAATATAGACCATTGTAGTTTTAAAAATGGAGGAAGAACAAAAATAGAGTCAATTAGTTTAGATTATTTATATCAAGAAAAAGAAATTGATAATATATCGTATATACACTTGGATGTAGAAGGATTAGAATTTAATGTAATTAAAGGTTCTGAAAAAATAATTGAGAAGTTTAAACCAATTATAGCATTTGAACAACATACTGAAATTGATAATTATATTGAGTTATCACAATATTTAAAAAAATATGAATATGATATTTATTTAATTGATGAAATATCTGGATGTAGAAAAGATTGTCGTAATTTTCTTGCAATTCCTAAAAATATTAAAATTGATATTGAAAAGATAAATAATCATATTAATAAAAGTATTATCAAAAATTATTTAGATATTTATTTTTTAATCATCATAAATATGTCCATATTCGTCGTTATCTAAATCATCAAAATTTTGATCATCATTATTACCATTCATAACATAATCATTTTCACCATCATATTCATTTTGTTCTTCATTTAATTCAATATTAGAATCGTCAATTGCACTTTCTATTTTAATACCTATTTTTGATAATTCATTAAAAACCTTTCTTTGTTCTTCGTTTAATTTATCATATAATTCTAACCTTTTATTTTTAAACTCTTCTCTCATTTTATTAATAAAATCTTGATTCTCTTCAAAAGTTGGCATCATAGATTGTTGTAAAGATTTACTTATTTTATCATGTATTTGTTTTGCTATTTTTTTATATTTAAGAGAATTATCTATATCTTCATTAAAAATTAATTGAAGTTTATCCCCTAATACATCTTCTGTATTAAATGGCAATGATAATATTTTAACAGATATATAACATTTTGCACGAATTATATCAGTTATATTATCAATATCATAAATTTCATCTAATTCTTTATATTTACTAATCATATAATTGCAATATTCAATAGATTTATATAAAATACTATCTTTTTCTTCTTCTTCATAATAACTTTTTGATAATATTCTAATAACAATATTATTAATTTGTTTAAAATTTATTTTTGTTATATTTTCAGTTAAGTATTTTGTTAAATTTGATTTATTATTTCCAATTGTTTCTAAATAATTTTTTAAATTAATTTTAATCATTTTAATATATTCACCACTCCCATTTGTTATTATGTTTTCATATTTTTCTGTTATAAACATATTTCCATTTTTTTGGTTTTTTAACCAATCATCGTAATTGCTTTGTTGAATTTTTTCATATATATTATGTTTTAAATTATATAAATCCATTTCAATATCATCTATTTGTTCATCAATTGATTCTATTTTTTTTACTGGTAAATAATAATAATTTTTTTTTATTGTTTGCTTATTTTTTGAAAAATATGTTTTTGCAGCAATTAAATCCTTTCTTTTATCCTTTAAATCATTATAACTAATAAAATCTTTATTTAATTGTTGTAAACAACAACCTAATAAATATTTATGTATTCTATTATAATTTATGCCAGGCATATAAATAAGGGCTTTTACATAGTTTTCCAACATTTTGTTTTTCATTTCATATGTTTTTGTTGTTTTAAATTTATTTAAATTATCAACTAGTTCTAATTGATATTTTTTACCTTTATTTTTATTAATTGTATTTAATTTAGCATTTTCACTTTCTTTAATTAAATTTTTTAAAATATCATTATACTTATTATCAATTAAATCTGTTATTATTTTAATTATTTTCAAATCAATATTATATATTTCATATTCTTCATTATCTTCAAAAACACTATTTATAATATCACACAAATATATTGTTACCCCAACTTTTTTGGTTTTATTTATAGGAAATCCAAAATCATCCCATAAATGAATATAATTATAATTATAATTATGTATATGAATATTATTAATTATATCACTTTGTATTTCTAAAATCCATATTGCAATTGAATTCAAAAATACACTTATAACCGTATCTAAATAATTTAAATTAATATTTAGAATTATATCTAATATTTTATCAGTTAATACAAAATCTGTTGATACTATTTGTTTAATTACTTCGGAATTTTTTATTATTTTTGTATAATTTATTTTACTTATATCTTCTATTATTTTATCAGATATTGTATCGTCAATTTCATTTATTTTTTTCTTTATTTCGTGATATTTTGTTGGAAGATAACTAAAGTCACTATATAATTTATTTATAATACTTTCATAATTTAATGTTAATTTTGAACTTTCTTCAACTTTACTTAATAATGGTAATACAAATTTAATATATTCTTTAAAACCTAATGCATACATATATTTATCTATTTCTATATATTTATCAAAAATATTTTGATTATATTCATAAAAATTTATATCTAAATCTTTTATATTATCAATATCATCTTTATTATCGTGATCATAATAATCTTCATTTACATTTTTAACATAATTATAATCTTTAATATTATTACCAACTTTAATTTCATTTAATTCCTTTGATATATTAATAAATTTCAATACATTACCATAATACATGGGATTATCAACATTTATTTTATCAAATTTGTTTTTTTCAATATTAAATAGTTCTTCTATTTTATCCAAATCATTATTGCTATAATTTTTAATATTATCAATCGCATTTGTAATTCTTTGTGATTCTACTATATTTCTTAAATTTTCTATTATAATATCAATATCAACATCTTTATTGTGAATAGCATTTATAATATCATAAATATTATTGTATAATAATTCTGATTCGTCTAAACCCGATTTATAATCTTCCAATTTAGAAATAATTGAAAAATGTTCATTATTCATATCATCATTAAATTTCAATAATTTAAATATATTTATTAATTTATTATAAAAATTTGTTTTATTATTAATAAAATCAACACTTTTTATTCTTACGGTTTTGAATTTATAATCGTCTTTTTTTATATTAATTACTTTATCTAAAAACTTTTTTACTAATTCTGAGTTCTTTATATCTATGTTATCATATTTATAATCGTATTTATTTAAAATATTTGTTAATAATTCGTAATCTATTGTTTCATTATTATTTATAGTTTCTATATCTAAATCATCTAATATTTCTTCAATAGTTGGTTTACATTTTTTTAAATCTTTTAAAATATCTGACGTAGTTTCTACATTTTTAAATATTTTTCTATTATTTAAATGTCCTAATATTTTATCACTCAATTTATCCGTATGTATTGATTTCGGTGTTTCATAATATATATCATTAATTGGTATATTTGTTTTATTATAAGGATTTAAAATATAATCCGCTGTATCATTATTAATTCTTATTTTTGTTCTATAATATGGTTTGAATCGTACATTTTTAGATTGTTCTAAATATTCTATTGCAAAAAATAGTTTATTTTTTTCTTCTTCTGCCAATTTAATATCAGTAATTCTATTTATTTTTTTAAAATTATTTATAAATTCTAATAATCCAGTATCACCTAATTCTCCATTTTCATAATAAGTTTTTTTAATTGCTTGTGATATTAATACATAGTTTGTTGTATCTATTTCTTTTTTATCTGTAAGGTTATAAAACAAATCTAAAAAATTATTTGATTTATTTGCATTTTTAAAAATTTCATATAATTCACTATATATTTCTTTAGATGTTAATGATATAAAATCAGGATTAATTTCAATTAATTCCTCAAATGTTAATAATTCGTAATATTCAATATCTGGCAATTCTTCATCTAGATATATAATGTCTTCTTTATCTATTTGTTCGATTTCTTCCATATCTTAATTAAATAAATGAAAAAAAATAAGATTTAATATTGTTTAACTAAATTTATTTTTTTTCTACAAAAATATTCCATTCAGTTTTAATATCCTGTAATTTATCTATGATTAATAAACAATTTGTTTGTAAAAAATCTCTATAAATACTTTCATCTGTTTGATTTTCTAATGTAATTTGAATTTCAAGTATATTTTTTAATGGATGTGGACAAATATATCCACAATATTTACAACTAATATTTTCCATTATTGTATCATTACTTCTTACATATTTATCATGAATAAATGACTGAATTACATTACCCAGTGTATCGTCTTCATTATCTATAATGAATTTATATGTATTTTCTAATATTTTTAATAATTTAACTTCTTCTGTTGATTTAACATTTGTTATTAAATTATTTATTTTATTGATTAAAATTTCGATTGCTTTATTTATTAAATATTTTGGAGTAATATATTTATTAATTGGTTCTATTTCAAATTGAAAGGCATTTGGATCTCCATACTTATTTACATAATATTGTCTTTCTTTGTCTAAAATTGACATTTCTTTTGTAATCTTGCTTTTATCTATAATATATGAAAATGTAGATAAAGAAACTGGGTTGAATGATGCATTATATTTACTATTTTTTTTAACAACACTTGCTTTAAAGTGTAAATATTCATGTTCTCTTAATCTTGTAATTAAAATATAATCATTTGATACCATATTTGGATAAAATATCTCTCTTAATTCTTTCTTATCAATTTCTTTATCATTTCTTTTAACAATTATATCTTCTGTTGTAACATTTTTAACTATATTAGTTGTATTATTTACATTTAATTCTAAAGTAATTGAATTATCTACATAATTATCTACTTCATTCTCTTTTAAACAAATTGGTATTAAACCAATACGATGTATTAAAAATTCATTATGTAATGGACCATTACTTGAAATAATTTCAATTGTAGGTTCAGTTTCCCCGATCATTCCAGGAATTTCAATTTCTGATAAAATAATTCTTCTAATAGAATTAACTATTGCCAAATCAATGTCATAAATTTCAAAAGTATATCTATTTGTAGGATTTTTAGGATCAAATATATAGTTTTTAAACATTGTTATCTAATTTTATTTAATAATTTAAATAAATAAATCATTTTTTTATATAATATTTAAAAAATGATTTTTATATATTAATATTAATACTATTATTATGAAAAATAATACTGAAATAGTTATTACAAAATTTAATAGTAATGTTGATATTACTAAAAAATATAATGTAACTCAATTAATTAATTTATTATCTAAAATATATGAAAATAATACTAAAAAAATTAAATTAACTCACGAAATACCACTATTATTAAGAAAAAATGATATAAAAAAAAAATGATATTATTATTAATATAATTGAATTATATCATTCAATGTTTTCATTCTTATTATCGTATTTTTTTGGAAACAAAAATAGTATTAACTATAAAACCATTAGTGGTTTTGATGATTATTATATTTATTCGAAAACTGACAATAATGCCGTCGCTTTAGAAACTACAAATAATATATTTTTAGATTTATTTACAAATATTGTTAGAGATTATGAATATGCAGAATTAGATAAGTTATTATATAAATGTATGCAAAATGATCCATATAAAACAATCGCTATTATTTTTAATTCAAGAGATAGAATTGATGGAAAAAAAGAAAAAAAAATAAGTAATGATGCATATTGTTGGTTAAAATTAAATCAATATGAAAAAACTTATGAATGTAATATCAAAAATTATGTTAACAAATATGGTTCTTGGAAAGATGTATTATACTTTATGAGTAAAATTTATAAAAATAGAACTTATAATGATATATTTGAAAGTAAATTATTTGCAGAAAAATTAATTGAAGACAAAATCAATTATGATAATAATGATTCGGTATCACTTTGTGCAAAATGGTGTCCTGGTGAAAAAAGTAAATATCAAAAAAAATATAATATCTATAATAAAATTATGTATAATATTTTAGATTTAACAGATGAAACAAATATAAAAAATAAGAATGAATATTTTAGAAAAAATTATTTAACACCTCTTAGAAATAAAATTGATATTGTTGAAGCAAAAATGTGTAAAACAGATTGGAAAAATATTAATTATGAAAATGTTCCAAGTATTGCTAGTAAAAAATATAAAAATGCCTTTATGAAAAATGATCAAGAAAGATATATGCATTATTTAACTAATGTTTCAAAAGGCATACAAAAAATTAATGTAACTGGTATTTTACCTCACGAACTAGTAAATTATTATTTAGAAGATGAAAATAGAGAACTTGATTTAACTATTGAAAATCAATGGAAAACTATTTTAGATAATATGAAAAAAAGTGAATTATTTAATGAATTAATTGCTGTTGTTGATGTATCAGGTTCAATGTTTAGTGCATCAAATGGAAGTATTCCAGCACAAGTAGCAATTGCACTAGGATTACTAATTTGTAATTGTTGTATCGGTTCATTTAAAAGTACAATTATTACATTTCATTCTACACCAAGTTTTCATAAAGTTACTGGTACTACATTAAAAGAACAAGTAGATTCTATTAGAAGCGCACATTGGGGATATAATACAAACTTTGAAAAAATCGCAGATTTAATAATTGATTATAGTAAAAATAATAAACTTGAAAATAACGAGATGCCCAAAAAACTTGTTGTATTATCGGATATGCAATTTGATGAAGCAATTAGAGATGATTGTGATATTGATAATAATGAATTAGAATTATTATATAATACATTTAGTAATAAATTTGAAAAGAACTATTACGAAGTTCCCAAAATGATTTATTGGAATTTAAATGCTGATAACAGTAAATCATTTCCGGTTAATGCTAAAGTTAAAAATACAGCAATTATTTCTGGATTTTCTGAACAATTACTTAAAATATTTATGACATATGACGAATTTTCTCCTGAAATTATTTTAGATAGTATTTTAGAAAAATATATTAAAGAAGTTTATGTTCATCCTGATGAAATTTAAATAATATATAAAGAATATTATATTATAATAATATATCATTATGGTAATCAATCATAAATATATTGTTGAACTTATAAATATAGTATCATTAATAAATAAATATATTACGCCTGGAGTACAAAGATTACTTGATAAAAATTATATTAATAATATGGCTGAAGATGAAATTTATGAATATAATAGAAAAGGTTTTTTTTCTATATTACAAAGTTTTACTATTGCTTATGTTGAAAATGAAAAAAAAACTTATTTATTAGATGGACAACATAGATTAGTTATGTACTCTATTTTACAAGATAAAAATTATAATATTAATAATGTTATTGTACCATTAGTTACATATAATGTTGATAATTATGATGATGTAGAATATTTTTTCAATAGAATTAATAAACATTCTCCTATAAAACCAATTGGTAACATTATTCAATATGATAGAGATTTAGCAAAATTAATTCTTGATGAATTCACTACATTATATATTAGAGATGGTGAAGGTAATAGAAATTGTCCACATATATCATATGTTCAACTTATGAATAATATTAAATATAGAAAATTTGAAGAAAAATTAGAATTCACTAATAAATCTATTATAGATATATTTAATGTAATTATCGATATCAATAATTATTTGCATAAAAGTTCTCATTTTATACACAATTATGATGACAAAAAAAAATATGATAAATGTATCAATAAAATTAATAATATGGTAGAAAAAAAAATTTGCTATCTTGGTATTTTTGAACATTTTGAATGGTTAGATTTGACATTGTATGCTCTTATTGAAAATAAAGAAATTGATAATATCGCTTCAGAATTTTTAAGTAATCTTGATAAAAAAAAAAAAGAAAAGAATAAAAGAGATAATATTCCACAAGAGTTAAGAGAACGAATATGGAAAAAAGAACCTAAAAATTTTTGCAACGAAGGTATGTTAGTTAATGGTTTTTGTTATTCGTGTAATAATGAATTGAATATTAAAGATATGCAATGTGGTCATATTATCGCTCATGCATTTGGAGGTAAAGTATCTTTAGATAATTTAATGCCAATATGTAGTAATTGTAATAAAAAAATGGGAACAATGAATCTTGAAGAATACAAAAAATTAGTAAATCATTAAATTGTTAAATATTCTTTATTATCTGTTTACCATTCAAATTTTCATATTTCACAGGTGTTTTATTATTATTAAGATATTTATATTCATCCCGACGAGTTATAATAATTTCATCTATTAAATAAATATTTTATAATTTTTTTTATTTTAGTATATATTTTATTTTCTTTAATATGACTTATATCATTATCATTTGGAATCATTCCATCATTTGGATTCATTACATCATATATATTTTTTATATTTTTTATTTTTGTATTTAACAAATATTTATCTTTTTCAAATTCATATTTTTTCAATTTATCTTTTATATAACAATCTTTTTCTATTTTATTCATACTAATTTCTGTTTTTTTTCTTATTTTTTCCATATCAACATCATGTTCGTGACGTATCTTTATTCTACCTAATTCTAATTTTTTTTCATTTTTTTTAGTTTTTAAATATTCTGATAAATATTTTGATAAATCTTTAGCATTATAATTTTTATCTGCAATTGAATATGCTTCCAAATACTCATTTAATCCATTTTTGTATTTTCCTTTCAATTTATCAAATTCTTCTTTAGAAAAATTATTATTATTTTTTTTTATTTTAATGCTGACATCTTGAAGTATTTTTTGTAATTTTATTTTAGCAGTTATTAATTTTTCTACTGCTCTTGAAATATTTTCAATAATTTCTTCAAATTTTAAATTTTTAATCCATGCACTTAATAATGTTATTTGACATGTTATTAATATCGGTATTAATAGGACAATATTTTTTGTAACACCACTAACTAGTTCTGACGAATTTACAATATTAAACTGTTTATATAAAACCTCTATAAATGTTAAAAGTACTGTAAATATCAAAAGTCTAAAATTAAGTATTCTAAAATGCTGTTTATAATGTAATAACTTAAATTCTAATAACATTTGAATATCGTTAAGATTTTCCACTTTATATTCAACATCCTCTAACAACTCTTGAACATTATTACAATCTTCTAATTTTTTATCTTGTGATTTTTTTGTTTGAGTTACTATATATAAGTCTCCATTTATACTAGGTAGCATATTTGTTTCTTGTGAAACTTCAGAAGCATTATCAATATCGTCATAATTTGATTCTAAATCTATATTATCTTCGTTGTGTATTATTATGTTTTCTTTTAATTTTGACATTATCTATAATATATAAAAAAAATGATATTTAATATTAATATAGAAATAAAATGAATACAGATTTATTTATACCTATTAAATTTGTCTCAAATATTAATTTAAGACCTTTTGAAATTAATGAGAAAATAGAAGATGTTTTTTTGAAAAAAATTACAGAAAAATATGAAGGTTTATGTACTAAACATGGTTATATAAAAAAAAATAGTATTAAAATAATAAAAAGATCTATTGGTAACATTCTTCAAGAACATTTTAATTCTACAATTAATTATAATTTTCAATGTGTTGCTGAAATTTTTAATCCAACAAAAGGTTCTATTATTAAAGCAATTGTTCAAAATAAAAATGAAATGGGAATTCTTGCAAAAAGTTTTTATGAGAATGAAGCAATTTTAGAAGTTATTATACCAAAAATTTCAGCAGGAATTAAATCAGATATTGATTTAACAAAATTAAACATTGGTGATGAAGTATTTGTCGAAATTTATGGTAAAAAGTTTATTTTATACGATAAATATATTTCAATTATTGGAAAAGCAATTAATAAAGATAATCTTAGTATTAATAACGAAACAGGTTTAATATATGATGAAGATGAAGATGAAGACAAAGATGATAAATTAGATGAAGATTTTGATCTAATAAATAATCCTCTTTTAGATGTAAATAAAGATGAAGATGACGATGACGATGATGATGATGACGATGAGGATGATGATGATGAAGAAGAAGAAATAGAGGAAGACGATGATATAATCGATGAAGAATATGACGACATTGAAGAAACATTATTTGATGATTAAATTGATATAAAAATATTATTAATATTATTAATAATGAGTAAAAAAAATAATGAAAATAATGAAAATAGTAAAATATATTTATGCAAAAAAATACAAAATGATATTTCCTTATTATCACAAAACGAATTAAATGAAATTTTTAAAATTTTATTTAATAATGATAGCAAATATACACAAAATAATAACGGTATTTTTGTAAATTTAAATTGGTTAGAATATGATATAATTTTTCAAATAAATAATTATATTGATTTTTGTATTAAATCACACAAAGAAATAAAAAAACATGAAATTATGAAAAATATGTATAATGAAAATTTAAATAAAAAAAAAATAGATGTTGATGATATTATATGCGATAATGAGTCTAAAGAAATATTACCAGAAAATAATGTAAAAATTCCAAAAATTTCTTCTAGTATGAAATTTTATCTTTTTAAAAAAAAATTTCAAAAAAAAATTCAACCAACTCTCAATTATACAAATACATTATTACACGAAAAATTTTTATTAAAAAAAAATGATATATGACTTATAATTATTTATAATTAAAATGTATGAGTTATTATTAAATAATATTCACAGTTCTGAAAACAAAAGTATTGAATGGAAATATGATAATTCTGAAAATATATATATCAATCATTGTCAATATTATTTAAAACAAGAAACTATTGAAACACCTCTAAGAATTGATAAACCAGAAAAAACTGAATCAACACAAACAATAGAAACAATAAAAACGACAGAAACAATTAAAACCATTGAAACTATTGAAAAAATAGAAAAAATAGAAAAAATAGAAAAAATAGAAAAAATAGAAAAAACAAAAAAACTAAATACAAAAATCCATCCAATCGAATTTATTTTAAATAAATGTAATATGATGAATACAGATATTACAAAACAAATTATTAAAGACAAATTTAAATTATTTATAAGTGAACAAAAAATAACAAAAATCTTTGGTCAAAAAAAAACAAGTGAAATGCTGAATGGTATTTTAAATAATAAATGGAATATATCGTTAGTAACATTTATATCATTTATATTTGATACAAAATTTATTTATCTTAAAAAAGAAGTTTTATTTAATAAAAGTTTAGAAAATTATGCTATT
>Ga0209534_10002668_pt1 | contig 17488 bp, 17 predicted proteins | sample COG_07_FD_184751 | JGI IMG/M metagenome (GOLD analysis project Ga0209534, IMG submission 184751) | Pelagic Microbial community sample from North Sea - COGITO 998_met_07 (SPAdes) (version 2) | ecosystem: Environmental > Aquatic > Marine > Neritic zone/Coastal water | place: Helgoland, sampling...
ATTTACAGTCTTTTATTTCCAATTCAGCCACAAAAAGAGTTCAAGGCTATGGAACGGTGGGCTTGGCATATAATACCATTCGGACTTATAAATCGCTTTATCGAATAGTAAAAGCCTATGAGTTTGAGAAATCAGAGAAATTGTATTTGAACTCTATTGACAAATATACCGCCGAATCTTTTACTCGTTTTCTAAAAATTGAACAGCAGTATAGTGATAATTACTGCGGGCAGCTCTTAAAATTATTGAAGATTATTTTGCGTGATGCTGAGAAAAGCGGTTTGGAAGTGCACCCTTACTCCAATTATATCGAGTCTTTTAAGCAGAAAAGTTCCGATCGAATTCTTCATATTTTAAATCCATCAGAGATAAAAGCATTAAAGGGATTAAAGCATATCCCAGCAGCATATACAGATAGTTATAATTGGCTGTTGATTGGTTTGTGTATCGGGCAGCGAGTCTCAGATCTATTAAAGTTGAGCCCGGATAATCTTAGAAAAGCACCTACAGGATTATATATAGATATATTACAACAGAAAACAAAGAAGGCGGTGACTGTTGGTGTGGCAGATCCACTAGTTATTGAAATTCTAGAGAATGAATTCCCTAAAAAAGTTTCTCAAGTAGTGTTTAATAAACAGATCAAAGCACTTTGCAGAATGGCGGGGATTGATGAATTGGTTAGTGGGTTTAAGAACAACCCAAAGACTCGTAGAAAAGAAATTGTAAATGCGCCAAAGTATGACTTTGTGACCTCACACATTATGAGAAGATCTTTTGCATCTAATTATTACGGGAAAATTGAAACGCCACTTCTTATGAATATTACTGGGCACTCAAAGGAGAGTACTTTTCTGACTTATATTGGTACGCATCAAAACAAGGATGCGCTAGCCGATTTATTTATGCAACAGGCGGGAGTTATTTGGTGATTTTACTTTTTTATTCCTAACTGAATTCCTTTTTCTTTATACCAATTTTTATCGGTTACTATCTTAAATATCCAGACTCGATACTCTTTGTATATTATGGCCTTATAAATAATATTAAATCCTCTTTTCATCAGTAAATAAGTCTTTATAAGTTTGTGTTTCCTCTTTGTTGCTTTTGGATTGGTAAACTGACTATTAAAAACATTTAAATACGAAGCTGTCTTTTTTGTATTGTTGTATTCTAAACTTTCTACCTTGTTAAAAACTTCATAACAAGCTGCTAAAAAACAATTTAAAGGATGGCTTAGGGTATCTAGGGTATTCACTGCTTTTTTTGCATTTGTTTTTTTAGATAATAAAAAAACATCATAGGCATTTCTTAAGGCCATTGTTTTATAATACAAACCTTGGTCGTTTATTTGATAGGCTATAATTGATAAATTAAGTTTATTTGCATAACTCAAAACAGCAACCTCGTTTATAATCTGACTGTCTTTATCTATTAAACTATAATTAAATTCTTTAGCATACTTTATTAATAATATCTCTTTGTGTATCTCTATAGCAGCAATTCTATCTTTTTTTGTAAGCCTAGGATAATGTTTAAAGTAATATTCAAAAGGTATTTTAGTTGTAAAAGAATAACTATTTTTTTTTAAAACTTCAATTGCTTTTGGGTAGTCCTCTTTTGAGAATATAAAATCAATATCCCCCACCATTCGCTCAGCTATATTTTCATATAGACCCGCTAATAGATTCCCCGTTCCTTTTAAAAAAACAGGTCTAATGTTATTCGCTAATAATAGGCTGTTTAGCTCTTGTGCTTGTCCAATGATTTGCTCGTTTCGTTCTCTGTTTAGATTGGTGATATGCTCCATATAATTAACCAAATCAGCTGGAAGGTATTTTAAAAAATCAGCTCTTTTAAAATTACAATACAATGCCGGAAACACATAATGAGCAGTACTGACTTTTAAAACAGCGTCCCAATCTATAGTGTCTGATTGTAATTGCTTTTCTATTTCTTGTTTATTCTTATCTTCCAAAGAAATTGTAAGACACTTTGAAATAAAAAACAGGATTTCTTTATAATTCAATTGATTATTTTTTTATCGAATGATATTACTTGGTAGGATCTGGATCTTGATTAAATAGATCTTCTTTTTTCTCTTTTAATTTTTCCAGCGTGAATTTGTCTCGTACAGATTTTGTTTTTGGAAAGATGTAATTAGAAAGGGTCACAAACACTTTTACCCGTTCTGTTTTTGTAAGCTTATCTTGGTTTACTAGCAAATCATCTAACACTTTTTCATAGAGCATTTCCATCTTCTCCTTGATGGAAAGTACCTGTTTTTTTGCAGGTCCTCTTTTGGATTTCTTACCTGCTTTCTTAGCTGAGTTTAGATCGAATGGCATACCTTATTATTTAAAAACTTCGTTTAGGTAAATCTTTAAACCATCTTTCATAAATTCTTGTTTCTGGAAATATGATTACCCAAGCGGTTAAAAATATTAGTTGAGAATCCAAAACAAAAGACTGCTTTGATTGATACCACATTTCTAATTCCCCCTTATATGGCGAAATAACTCGTTTATAATAGTGAAGAGGCTTCTCAGACGTTATAGATGAAATAATTGATTCTTCATCTCTAAAGATAATAGAGCCAATGCCTGTTAAACCGGGTTTAACACTGTATATTTTATTTCGAAATTCATCAGAATAAAATAAAAAAATATTTTCAACTAATGGCCTGGGGCCAACTATACTTATATCCCCCTTTAGAATATTAATTATTTGCGGCAACTCATTAATTTTTGATTTTCTTAAATACTTACCAACTTTAGTAACTCGAAAATCATTAACAGTCGTAATACTACCAGACCCAAGTGATAAAGAATTCTTAATCATGGTTGCAAATTTCCATATGTAAAATTTTTTATTTTTGTAGCCTATTCTTTCTTGAAAGTAAAGAACTTCATTTTCTCCCGTAAAAAAAAGTAATAATGAAACTGTCGCAAAAAATGGCGTCAATATTACTAATACGACAAATGAAAAAACCATATCAAAAAAACGTTTAATCAAATTATATATCATCTGTTTCTGATTTTTCTTAATATTGAACCAATTCCTTTTTTATTTGGGTCAAAAAAATGTGTCAGTAGAGTAATTCTTTCACCATCTGGGGCTTTTGCAAATGACCTATTTCCATGAAAACATTGTCTTCCCAAAAATATTATTGAACTCATATCTTTAAAATCAAACTCTACAAAGTGGTTATTTTTCATAAGTCGTTTATACCCTTTAGCTTTTCCGTACAATAACTTATATTTTAATTTTTCATAAAAATTTATAAATTCATTATTAGGATTTTTTCTGATTTTTGGAAAAACAATTAATTGGCCACTTTCTTGAGAATTTGTTTTAGGAATTTTTACAGGCGTTACAATTGAAAAAATATGAGAATCAAAATGACCTCTATAACTTTCTAAATTGTCGTATGACTTTAAAAACCTAGTAATTGAATAAGTATCATTTTTTTCTACTTTAATATTAAATGATTCATTAGCTAATTGAGCTAATTGAGCTTTGAGCTCATCAAAATTAAATGAATTGATAAAATCCTGATTTACTTTTGAATTTTGATTATAAGTTTTACTGCCTATTTTTTCTTTGACGAAATTAATATCTCCAAAAACTAATTGAGGTAAAAAAGAATATCCATTAGTTAGTAAGTCATCTATTTGTTTGCTGGTTAATTTCATAGTTATAATTTAAAAAATTTTTTGATTTCATTTATCACAGTCTCTTGGTCAGAAACGGTTAAATTGGATGAGGACGGAATACTAATGCATTCTTTAAAAATGTTATTAGAAATATCATTTTCATTAACATACAATAAATCTTTGAACATAGGTAGATTATTCATTGGAGTCCAGAATGGTCTACTTTGTATTTTATTTTCATTCAAATAATTTAACAAACTTCTCATTTTCTTTGTTCGAAAAGTAAATAACCAACAATTTGGATTTGTTTCCAATAGGTTATTTTGAAACTTAATATCTCCAATTCCATTTAATTCTTTTCTGTAAAGTGCATCAATCTCTTTTTTTCTTTGTAAAATACTTTCAAAATTTTCCATTTGCGCAACTCCTATCGCAGCAAGGACATTTACTAACCGATAATTATAACCTACTTCATCGTGAAAATAATCTAATGGATCAGTTTTAGCAGTTGTTGTAATGTGTTTTGCTCTTTTAGCAATATCTTTATCATTAGTTAAAATCATACCACCACCACCAGTAGAAATTATTTTATTACCATTAAAACTTATAACACCAGTTAAACCAAACGTTCCCGCATGCTTTCCATTTTTGAAACTTCCAAGTGCTTCTGTACTGTCCTCAATTAAAGGAATACCATAAGTAGCACTGATTTCTACTAATTTGTCAACATCGATAAATCCTCCTAAAACGTAAACTGGCATGATGGCTCCAATTTTTTTGCCTGAATTATTATCTGTGGTTAACGGTTTACCATTTACAACTTTGGTTTTCGTGTTATTTTCTAACCATTTTTGAAGTAAGACAACATCTATTTGCCACGAACTCTCACACACATCTATTAGAGTAATTTCTGCACCTGAATATGAGATTGCATTCAATGTAGCTACAAAAGTTAGATTTGGTGCAATAACTATATCATTACATGAAATACCCGCAAGATTTAAAGAAACTTGTAGTCCTGCCGTACCATTCATACATGCTATTGCATACTTTGCACCTGTGTAGTGCTGGATAGCTTCTTCAAATTTAGTTACATAAGCTCCAGCGGAAGAAATCCATCCTGTTTCGAGACAATCTTTAACATATTTCCATTCATTTCCATTAATATTGGGTATTGATAGTGGTATCATTATAATTATTTTATTTTAATTGCAGGATTGCCTACATATGTTGAATTAGCTGGAATATTATTTAAAACTACTGAACCAGCTCCTATGATTGAATTATCTCCGATCACAACTCCTTGTTTGACTATCGCATTTGCCCCTACAAAAACATTTTCACCAATATTAGCATCACCACAAATAATTGCATTTGGGCCTACATGACTAAATTTTCCAATTTTAACTTCATGTTCAATAATAGCACCAGTATTAATAATAGATCCTGCTTCTATTTTAGCTAAACTATTAATAACTGAATTAACTCCTATTGAAATTGAACTTTCTGGTTTAATAAACGCAAACTTACTTACTGAAGATGTTGGGTCAATGATATTTAGAAAGGTTATAAAATCTTTTTTAATCAAATCTTCATAAATATTTCTTCGAATTTTGTTGTCTCCTATTGAAATAAATATTCTATCGTTTGTAACTATATTATTTTCTAATCCCAAATAATCAATATCGAAGGGATTAAATTCTTTTTTATTTCTTTCATAATAACCATTACAATTTAATTTAGATTTAAGTGCTGAATCTAAAATAACAAAAGAATGACCTGAATAACCAATTATACTAAATTTATTTTTCATTTGTAATGACTTTTATTAAATCTTCATATTCGTTTAAAAGCATACCCCAAAGAGCTTCACGCTCATATTTAATTTTTATGGAATCTCTAGAATTTAATCTAAGTTTATTGAATAAGATTTTGTCAGAAGTTATTTTTATCATTGCATCATAAATTGCATCAATACACTTCACTTTTATGACTAATCCATTTGTATTGTTTTCAATAATTTCATTACATCCATTTATATTTGACACTATTGAAGGAAGTCCCATCGCTCCAGCTTGAAGAACAACATTTGGCAAACCTTCTCTGTAACTTGGGAAAATAAGAACATCACTTATTGAAAAGTAAGGACGAACATCATTTTGGTATCCTGCTAGAATAATTTTATCATTATTACTAATAATATTTTTTGATGATTTACTTATTGGATCTAATTCATCTTCAAAATTCCCAACTAATAATAATTTAGTTTTGCTAGTTTCTTTTGAGAATAAATTAAAAGCTTCAACTAACTCATTTATTCCCTTATCTCCAACTATTCTTCCGATAAATATAAATACAAAATCATTTTTTTCTATTTTTAAATTAGACCTTAATATTTGATTTTGTTCTTTTGAAATTAAATCTGAATTAAAGTAATTAGTATCTATACCATTTGAACTTCCATTTCCAATTATTTTTAATTTATTTTTAACTGTGAAATTATTTTTTAAAATAATTTCTTTTAAACCATAGGAATTTGGATAAATCTTAGTCGAAAATTTATATGTTAGTTTTTCAACAAAATTTAGAATAATTCTTTTAATACCTGTAGTTTCTAATAAAGGTAATCCAGCTACAGTATGAAGTCTAATAGGCACATTAGCTATATAAGCTGCAAACATACCGATTACTCCTGCTTTTGGTGTGTGTGTGTGTATAATATCTGGTTTTTCTCTTCGAATGAAGAAATACATTTTAAATAAACTTATTAAATCTATTATTGGTGTAATCTTTCGAGTCATTTCAATAGAATACCATTTTACACCTTGACTTTTAGCGAATTTCTTGAGTTTTTTTTCATCTGATGATACAGCTATTACATCATAAAACGATTTAAGAAATGATAATTGATTTTCTAATAATTTTTCAAATGCTAAAGGTATTGTAGTCACACGAACTATTTTAATTTTTTTCATTAGAATACACTTTATCGATACGATTATTAATAATTACTAATATTAGAATTATCCAAAATGTTTTTGAGCGTAACCCCATGTGGGTAATACTGTATAAAAAAAGTGGTAATAGATAAATTAGAAAAGAATATTTATTATCTCTAATATAACTAAATACAAATAATAAGAATAATAAAGTTCCAAAAAAGCCATATGAAAAAATTATTGTTCCTATTGTAGAATGAATTTCATTATCCTTGTCGAATCTTTGTTCTATAGTACCTTCACCTGCTCCAACAATTAGATATTCAGGGTATTTCCAGATTCTATCATAATTTCTACCTTCTAGATTATCATCATTAGCTTTACCAACATCATTGAGTCTTTTATCAATCCTTGAAATAAAATTATCTTCTTTAAGTTCGATATATGAAAAAGATGCAATAGATGCCAATGATAAAAAAAGTATAAACTTAAAATTATTAATTGAGTTTAAAATAATTAAAATTATGATTGAGATTGTTGAAGCTTTTGAAAGACTAATTATAGAAAGATATAATGTCAATAAGATTCCTAAAACAAAGATTACATTTAAATATTTTACTTTATTTAAAGATGAAATTTTCTTTAGAATGAATAATACGGTCATAGCCATTAGTGCCCAATATCCCAGTTGATTAGGGTTATTAAATGTCACTGATCTTCTGTAAAAATATTTTTCTCCAAATAAATAATCTAAATCCAGAATTGAAACTAAAAACACTAAAATTATACTAATAAAAAATGAATAGTAAACTTTAGTTAAGAAAGAGTTACCACTTGATCTGAAAAAAGCTAATGTCAATATCATTATTAAGTAATTATATACATAATAAAACGATGACAATAAAGTGTTTATTTGGGTCCAATATACAAAAACAGTTAGATTTACTATAAATGTCCAAAAAATAAAAATTCTTAGATATTTTAACTTAGAAGAATACTTAAGTTCGTTAAAAAGCAAAGAACTCTTTCCGTTAATCAAAAAAAGAAATAATGAAATTAAAAAAAAGAGATCACTTAACTGAATCCCTCCACTTGGAAAAATATAAAAAGGGATAAATATCACTCCAATAAAATAAAAAAACTTGCTTAGATTCATCTACTTAATATATAAGAAATTTCATCATTAATTCTCTGTTCCCAATCTATAATAATTTCATTCACTTTTTGTTTAATCATACTTCCAAATTCTACAGTATTATAATTTTCTAAAGAATTTATCATCTTAAGCGAAATTTCTTCTGCTGAATCATTGCTTTGTACTAAAATGCTATTTACGTTGTTTTGAAAAATATTATTTAGATCTCCTGAATTTTTTACACAAATTATTTGCCCCCCCAAACAGGCTTCCCACAAAGCATTCCCAAGGTTTCCATTATCATAGAGAAACATAGAAATATCATGCTTATTTATAATTTCAGGTAATTCCATTTGTGGTATTCCATTTATAATTTCAACAAAATCTGACAACATTAATTCTGAAATCTGACTTTTTATTTTTTTTAAATCAGGTCCATCGCCTATAATCGTCATAGATGCATCTATACCTTTTTGGCGTAAGTAAAACAAAACATCTAATGCAAGGTCCTGCCTTTTCCAATAACTCAATCTTCCAACATAACAAATTTTAATATTTTTAGGATTAATTTTCTTTTGTAAAGAATCATAACTTAATAATTTATTTTTTAAAGATTTATCTATACCATTAAACATTAATTTGATTTCCTTTGAGGGATTCATTTCACTGGCAAAAAACTTATACTCAGTTCCGTCCTCAGTAGAAATCATAACATCACATGGAAATTTTATAGCCATTACATCTAAAAAATTTCTGAAATATAGCTTGAAGTACTGTTTCCTTTTAAGCATATCAGATGATAAAGTTCCAAAAAGTCTACCCACTGATTTTATTTTAAAAATATTCCCTAGTAGCATAGAACAATTAGCATATACAGACATACCATATAATAAATCAAATTTATGGTTACTTAAATATCTAATTGAATAAAAAAAAGTATTAATGTATGCAAATGTCTTCCACATTAAATGGTGGGATTTAAATAGTGTTATTTTTTTTAACTCTAACTTGGAACCATTTTCAAAATACATAGTTCTAGTTATGTGTTTATTATATAATACTCCATCAAAAGAAATCTCTTTTTTAGACCCTAATACCATTAAGAAATTGTAAACAGCTGGCATTCCCTTTGGAGCTTCATCTTTTACTAACCAATTTGTTAGCCCTGAAAAAAAATCAGGTAATATATATATTCTCATAAATTTAAATAAAATAATTTCAACTTGTGATTGTTTAATAGTACTGGATCAAAAATACTATTGTGAAAATTATAAGTTATTTGTGTATCAAATTTGTTTTTTTTAAAAAATTCAGAATGAATTTTGCTGGCTTTTTCAACAGAGTACTCTGATTCTATCAGTAAACAACCATCCATTATTACAAGTGGAGTTTCAATGATATTAAATTTTTTATCTTCCTTATTATTCCAAAGATAGTATTCAAATCCTGTACCTACTCTAAAACCTATTTGATCCTGAAACCCTAGTGTGAAATCATTATTTATTCCGTTACTTTCTAATACTTGTGGAGTTTTTATTATATCATAATGAAGAATATGTTGGCGGGATGAAGTTATTTTTTGACCTATAACACTTTCTAATTTTATCTTTTCTTTTAAAAACTGTCTTTTATCTTTATAACTAGCATAACTTGGATGAAGTCCTATTTCATAACCGTTATCAAATGCGGACTCAAATACTTCTTTTAAAGAAGGATCTTTTATATCATAGAGATTATCATATTTCGTAGTTCCTCCTGACATAAAAAAAACTATTTTCTTATCAAAAAAATTCTTATGGAATAGCCATGAAAATGTTTGATATGGATCATGATCTCCCATTAAAGATTTTAAATAATACTTTGTGAAACTAAATAAAGAACCTTTAAAGTTTTTTTTCTTAAATAATATTCTTGCAGCTCCCCTTAAATACTTATAAAAATTAGAGAATTTAATTAACACATCTATATCATGGGACATTATTTTTTTTGTCTCGATTTGTTTGTAATAATCTAAACTTTTTAAAAATGCAACACTAATTTGATCTAAAACTGGTTCTCTAAATATACAGTTTTTTACTAAAAATTGTTCTTTTGAGTGCATCCTTCCGTGTAAGTCTTTGTACTTTGAAGGGCAATAATATTCTTCTAACCTAGAGAGGTGAAAAAAGAATGTACTAACTATATCTAAATTTATTATATCATCTTCGATAAAATTTAAGCTACCTTTATCGCAAAGATTAGATATTCCATAAATTTTTGTGTTTTCAAAATCATATTCCTTAGAATATAAATTTAAAATATCCGTGTAAGAAGTTATTGATTTTAAAAAATCTATAACATTAATATTTATTGTTGCATTGTCAATATTTTTAGAAGAGTAATTAATGATCACATCATAACAAATCTTATTGTTAAATTGTTTTACCTCTTGGTATTTTATATTGACAAAAAACTTGTTAAATGGAAGATTAAAAATAAAATCAAAAACATACTTAACTTTTTCGCGATAAAATTCGTCATCATACAAGATTAATATTTGCTTTTTCATTAAGCTTCTCGAATTTTTAACAATAAATTATTTACTTTGGATATTCTATAATATGGAGTTATTATTGAATTAAACTTTCTGTATACTAGAGCTACATTTTGAATCATACTACCCTCAAAATCAAAAACACTTACTCTTTTTGATGCTAATTTTATAGCCTCCCACAATAAAAAATTTTGAGCTTGGGAACTTCTAAATTCGGGATTAGCACCACCCCAAAGATAATATGCAATATCTTTATCAAAAATCATATACAACACGGCGTGAATATTACCCTTATTGTCTTTTGCAATAAGAATTTTCCTCCTATCAATTTTTTTTAAATATTCATCAATCTTATTTACTAATTCAAAAGAGTATTTGATATCAACACCCTGTCTTTTGAATGTCAAACTATTAATCTCGTAAAAAGTTTTTAAATCTTCAGTTTCTTCAACTTTAACTATTTTTTCAGCTTTTCTGATATCACTTCTTAGAGTGTTCTTAAACGATTCAAATAATTCAACATGTTTAGTGATGTTGCGCAATTGATAAGAATACTGATTGGTTTGTTTAAAACCTGACCAATTGAAAGGTTGAGAGTTTATAAAATCTGGTGAAAACCGTATTTTAAACATTAAGAATTTTGGAATTCTTTTTATAAAGTAATCTATAATTTTCTGTTCAAACGAAAACCGCTTATGATTTAAAATATTTTCTTTTAAATCATACCAAATTCCTAAAAACTGTGTTTGTTTTGGCATTACAAATACAACTTTACCAAATTTTTTCTTATATGGTAAGGGCATTATTGCTTCTACTATGTTTGATTTATTTTTATAAACTAATGCAATCCACAAATTTCCACACACTGCATTTAACCATTCAGGATGAAAATATAAAGGGACTTTATCTTTATTTTGATTTACAAATAAGATATAATCTTTCTTATCTAAACTGTTCATATTTTCTATTAAGAATTATACTGGAAATTTCAACATTATACGGTTTTTTGTGTTTAATTACTCGACAAGGGTTCCCAACAGCAATAGAATTACTAGGAATATTTTTAGTAACGACAGAGCCAGCACCTATTACAACATTATCTCCTATAGTAACTTCTGGAAGTATAATAGCGTTTGAACCTAACCAAACATTATTTCCAATATAAATAGGTTCTGATTTCTTAGATATGGAATAATCATCTTCTTGATGATTACTTGATATAATTCTAACTCCTGGACCAATTTCAATATTAGAACCAAAATGAATACCATTTATTCCTTGAATATAACAACCAGGAGTATCTCCGGGATCGCACATAAACCCCTTAGTTATATTCTTTGACCCTACGATTACAGATGTGAAGTGAACTGGCCAATTAATACCTCCATTAAAACGAAATATTTTCTGTAATATTACGTAACGTAATATCATTTTATAATTCCATTGATAAGTATATTTTGGACGATGATAATTTGAATAAGCCAATTTCATAATCCAACCAAATAAGAAATAATCTATTTTTCTAATTCTATTTTTTATTAAATCATTCATTCTACTTTTTTGATAATTTATTGATTACAGATAAAAATTTAAGATTAATCAAAAGGTACCCTAGAGATCCTACGAGAGAAATTATTATTATTGTTAAAATTATGTCATTATTTAAGTCTCCATATCTAATGGCAAATAAATTCATGAGTATTATAAATATATTTAAATACAAACCTAGATCGTTTCTATTCAAAATTTCCATTATGTTACTTATTGGACTAAAAAGAGACCTAATTAAGAAAAATGGAAGCAATACATATATGAATTCTAATGATGGGTCCCACTTATTCTGAAATAATATATTTAAAATATCATCAAGAAAAAGAGTAATAAGAACTAATATAATTAACATAACTAACCCGTTCCATACTTCTAATTTATAAGTTAGTTCTTTCAGTTTGTTAAATTTTTTTTCGATAAAATATTTTGATGCTCTCTGAAAGTAAACACTTGCAGAAGAGGCAGATATTAACTGAAGAGGCAAAGACAGAACTCGATTTGCAAAGAAATAATACCCAGCTGCTTCCTTACTAAATGATACTAAAATAAGTGTTGGCAACATATTAGAAGCAGAACTATTAATGATATCTGAGATTGAACCAATTCCTATAATCTTTTTAAATTTTATGATATAAATAACTACACATGAAATAATGTTTTTAAACTTATAAAAATGTGCTGTTTTAATAAAAACAATAGTTAAATAAATAGTATTAATCGATAGTCCAATTAAAAAACCTAAAATTAATGGTTTATCTATATTTAGCTTGAATAATACTAATTGCAAAATTACGATACTCGAAACTTGCAATACTTTTGATATACTTAAATACCCAAATAAAGTTTTAAATGTTAGGTAAGCATGAAATACTTTAATTAAACTGATATTGAGTGCAATAAAAAGGGTTATTAAATAAACACTTAAAGTAATATCAAAAAGTATTTCTTTAAAAAGAAACAAAGATATACCTAATAGTGTAAATAAAACAAAAACAGTTAATGTTATACAAATAGAATAAAAAGTACTAAAATTGGAATCACCTGAATTTATAACTATTGGATACTCTGACCTTAGAGTAAATAATATTGATAAAATCGCTGATAAAGATACAACAACAGAAAATTCACCTAAATCATCGGGTATAAAATAAAATGCTAGTACAAAGGAGCTTAAGATAGCAGTTATCTGGCTAATTAAGGTTGCACTAAATAATTTTAAAATATTTTTTTTAAATGTACTATTTATATTGAAAAAATTAAGATTCATTTATTTGATTACTAATGCTATTATTAGATAATTTTTGTTTTAAAATATCTACAATTTCCTGTGATGTATTACCTTTTCCATATAAATCTTCATTCCAATTTGAACAATTGTTATTTAAAATTGTGTTCAAAGTAGATAAATCTTCGAAAAGAAGAATATTATTTCCATTAATCAATGTTTCAATCCATTCCGTTTCCTTACGAATTGTAACACATTTTTTTCTTGTCCAATAAGCTTCCTTTTGCATTCCACCACTATCTGTAATTAAAGCTGAACTATTAAATAAATATGATAAGTTGTCAAGGTAAGATTGTGGTTGAATAAATTTGATATTGGTGTAGTTGGTCTCATTGATATTATAGAACTTCATTAGTTTACTAGTTCTAGGATGAATAGACATAATTACTTTTTTTTCTAAATCATTTAAACTCTCTAATATGTAGCTAAGTCTCTGCTTAGAATCTGTGTTGTAAGGCCTATGAATAGTTACATAATAGTACTCTCTATATACAATATTTTTTTTGATTAATTTCCTCTCTTTAAAATAAAAAATCACATCTTTCATAATGTCTCCAACATTGAAAATATTATTAATAATTCCTTCTTTTTTTAAATTTTTTACTGCTACGTCAGATGGAGTAAATAAGCTATCGGAAACGTGATCGGTAAGAACTCTATTTATTTCTTCAGGCATTTCTTTGTTATAACTTCTCAAACCAGCTTCAATGTGAAATACTGGCAAGTTTAACTTTGAAGCAACCAAAGCACCTGATAAGGTGGAATTTGTATCTCCATAAACTACCATTCCATCAGGTTCTTCAACCTCAATGATCTTCTCTATTTCTATCATCATACTCGCAGTTTGCAAACCGTGATTACCACTACCAATATTAAGCATATAGTCCGGCTTATTCATTCCTAATTGGTTAAAGAAAACATTACTCATATTTTCATCATAATGCTGTCCTGTATGAATTGTTATTAATTTTAAATTACCTTTGCAAGCTCTTTCAAAAGCAAAATGTTTTATAAATTGAGGTCTTGCTCCTATAATTGCTATAATTTTCATTTTTTATTATTTTAAAAATGGATGTTTTGCTAGTGGTTTTTTCACAAAAGGATGATAATCTCCTTGAGTTCCTATAGTTGTTGCATGACGTATAGTGTGCACAATTTCAATTGCTTGCCTTGGTGCTTCTAAGCCATACCCATTGCCAGCTATTATTTCTTCGTATGACGTAGTGTGTAAGTCCGTAAAGCCACCACTAAATTCTAACTCTTCACCTTCAATGGTAATAGAACGGTAGGTTGTCTGCCCTTTTGCTTTAATTTTATCGGGAAGTGTGTCAGCATTTATAGATAAAAACCAACGCACACTTGCTTTTTCAAATTCTAAATATCCAGCAGCACGATCATGCGTATTTACATGAACTACGTTTTGTTTTAAATCTCCAAAAATCCAAGATAACATATCAAAAAAGTGAACGCCGATATTCGTAGCAATACCTCCAGATTTTGAAACATCTCCTTTCCAAGAAGTATAATACCAGTGCCCTCGAGACGTCAAATAGGTTAAATCAACATCGTATATTTTATCTTTTGGCCCATTCGCTATTTTTTCTTTTAAAGCAATGATACTTGGGTGCACTCTTAATTGTAAAATATTATAAACTTTTTTACCAGTCTCTTTTTCCATTTCAGCTAAGGCATCAATATTCCAAGGGTTTAAAACCAATGGTTTTTCACAGATAGCATCTGCCCCTTGTCTTAATGCAAAACGAATATGTGAATCATGTAAATAATTAGGGGTACAAATACTCACATAATCTAAATTTACATTTTGTTCAAATTTTAATTTAGAGATATGTCGGTCAAAACGTTCAAACTCTGTAAAAAAATCAGCTTTTGGAAAATAACTATCCATAATACCTACACTATCAAAAGGGTCTAATGCCGCTAATAAATTATTATTAGTATCTTTTATTGCTTTTAAATGTCTTGGAGCTATGTAACCAGAGGCCCCGATAAGTGCGAAATTTTTCATCTATTTAATTCTTTTTACTCTATTTTTTTCTAGTAAGTATTCTTGATTACTTTCAATACACCTGGCAATTCCGTTATCATTAAATTTCAATCGATGGCCATATTCACTTACCCATCCAATGTGTTTAGATGGATTCCCAACAACTAGTGAATAATCTTGTACTTTTTTAGTGACCACTGCTCCAGCTCCTATAAATGAGAACTTTCCAATATCATTTCCACAAACAATCGTTGCATTAGCTCCTATACTAGCACCTTTTTTAACTATTGTAGACATATAATCATTTCTACGATTCACTGCACTTCTAGGGTTTATAACATTTGTAAATACCATCGAAGGTCCTAAAAAAACATCATCTTCGCATACTACTCCAGTATATATAGATACATTATTTTGTACTTTCACGTTGCTACCTAAAATTACATCAGGAGAAATAACAACGTTTTGACCAATATTACAATTTTCCCCCACGACACTATTAGTCATCAAATGAGAAAAATGCCAAATTTTAGTATTCTTACCGATTAAACAACCTTCATCAATTATAGCTGTTTCGTGAGAGAAATATTTTTTTTCTTCCATATTAAAAAATTAAAGTGTTCTATCAGCCAAAGAATTTGGCAGTATATTTTTCACATCGTAAATGACAGCATTATCTTTCATTAAAAGTGAAAAATCTAAATTCATAAATTTATTGTGTGCAACTGTTAAAACAACTGCGTCAAATTTAGTATCAGGTATTTTTTTTGATGAGATCATTCCATATTCATGCATTACCTCTTCTTCATTAGCCCAAGGATCATAGATAGTAATATTAGTTCCATAAGATTTTAGAGCATTAACAACATCTATAGCTTTAGTATTTCTAACATCAGGACAGTTTTCTTTGAATGTAATTCCTAAAATTAGAGTGTTAGAACCATTAATGTTAATATCTTTTTTAATCATACACTTGACTACTTCAGAGGCAACATAATCACCCATTCCATCATTTAAACGCCGTCCTGCTAAAATAATTTCAGGATGATACCCATGCTCTTGCGCCTTTTGCGCTAAGTAATATGGATCTACTCCAATACAGTGACCACCCACTAAACCTGGCTTAAAAGGTAAAAAATTCCATTTTGTCCCTGCTGCTTCCAACACGTCATGGGTATTTATATCCAAAAGATTAAATATCTTGGCTAGTTCATTCACAAAAGCAATATTAATATCTCTTTGAGAATTCTCAATTACTTTAGATGCTTCAGCAACTTTTATTGTTGGTGCCAAATGAGTCCCTGCTGTAATCACAGATTTGTACAAATCACTTACCTTTTCTCCAACTTTAGGCGTTGATCCTGAAGTAACCTTCAGTATCTTTTCAACTGTATGCTCTTTATCTCCTGGATTAATTCTCTCAGGTGAGTAACCCGCATAGAAGTCTTTATTAAATTTCAAACCAGAAACTTTTTCTAGCACAGGAACACAATCTTCTTCTGTGCAGCCTGGATACACCGTAGATTCATAAATTACGATATCTCCTTTTTTTAATACCGCTCCAACCGTCTCACTTGCTTTTATAAGCGGTGTTAAAATGGGTCTATTATTTTTATCAACAGGTGTTGGAACCGTTACGATATAATAATTACAATCCTTAATTTTATCCAACTGATTCGTACAAAACAGTCCAATTTTATCAGAGTCTTCACCAATGAGTACAGATTTTAAGGTTTCATTGTCAATCTCTAAGGTTGAATCGACTCCGGACATTAATTCAGATATTCTATCGGAATTGATATCAAAACCCACTACTGAATATTTGGTAGCAAAGAGTCTTGCCAGTGGCAAACCAACATATCCTAAACCAATGATTGCTATTTTATCTTTTCTCATGTTTATTTTATAAATTTTTCCAATACCATTTCACAGCTTCTTTAAGACCTTGCTGCAATGAAAACTCTGGATTATAATTTAATTTTTCTTTTGCTTTATCTACACTAGCGTGTGAATGAGGAATATCACCCGCTCTATTAGGGCCATAAATAACGTCAACATTTGAAATTTTGGCATCAAACTCCGATAAATACTCTTTTAGGTACCCCATTAAATCATTAAGCGTATTACGATCTCCATAGGCTACATTATATACAGCATTAATAGCTTTTTCGTTGGTTGTGACCAAGCTTAATAAATTTGCTTGTATCACATTATCAATGTATGTAAAGTCTCTTGAGTAATTTCCATCGCCATTAATTACTGGAGATTCTCCTTTCATTAGCTGGCTAACAAATTTTGGAATCACTGCTGCATAGGCTCCGTTTGGGTCTTGTTTTCTACCGAATACATTAAAATAGCGTAAGCCTATAGTTTCAAGTCCATAG
>Ga0209534_10002669_pt1 | contig 17487 bp, 11 predicted proteins | sample COG_07_FD_184751 | JGI IMG/M metagenome (GOLD analysis project Ga0209534, IMG submission 184751) | Pelagic Microbial community sample from North Sea - COGITO 998_met_07 (SPAdes) (version 2) | ecosystem: Environmental > Aquatic > Marine > Neritic zone/Coastal water | place: Helgoland, sampling...
GCCAAACAAGAGACCGTTTGGTAGCGAAGATGCTGGCGGGTGAATTGCCCATGTGCTTACCGCACCACCAGCGTTGGTTGGTGTTTCTCCAACAACTTCCGTGTTCTTGGTGAATGTAAACGGTGAACCTGCATACGAAATGTCAGGAGCTTCGTCTTGAACGGTGATCGAAATGGTTGTCGAATTGCTGTCAGCCGAATTGTTCGCCCAAACGGTGAACGTAACGGCGGAAGAGACCACAGTGGTCGGTGTACCGTAGATGGTTCCGTTGGATGTGCCAAACAAGAGACCGTTTGGTAGCGAAGATGCTGGCGGGTGAATGGCCCACGTGCTAACCGCACCACCAGCGTTGGTTGGTGTTTCTCCAACGACTTCGGTGTTCTTGGTGAATGTGAACGGTGAACCTGCGTAGGAAATATCGGCTGCTTCAATGACCATAAGTGTGAATGTTTCAGTTGTGGTTGCGCCAAAGGCAGTCACTGTGACGGTGTGCGTGGTGTTCGCGTGGGTTTCAGTCGGTGTTCCAGAAATGGTACCGTTGTGCCAGTTCATGTTCAGTCCGTCTGGGAGTGGTGGTGATACCTCGAAAATCGGATTCGTCGCAAGACTTGGTCCTAAACCTTGAATTCTGGTTATTCTAATGTCACAACTTTTGCAAGTGGAAACCACTTGCCCATAAGCAAATATAAAGACATCATCATTGGAATCTGTGGTCATTTCATTGTAGTAACCCCCATGAATGTTGCCGGCGGTGGCGCTTGTTTCAATCGTCGAGCTCCACGTTCCAGAGGTGTATGTTTGATACAACTGATCCTTACTAGTACCCGCATAGTGATGGGAAAGGTGCACATTGTCGTTTGAATCAACGGCCAAAGCTGGCCAAAATCCTGAGGTAGTTAATTGAGTTAAAACCCAGCTACTGCTTGGGTTAACACTTGATAATACGCCATGCCAAATCCATTTTCCTTGGTTAAACTTCCCATGGAATGTTACGTGTATTTGATCTTGTGAATCAATGGCCATGTCAAAGTGATGTCCATACGCACCGTTAATCAGATTGGTTGCGATGGTCTGGTTTTGCCAAACACCGTTTATTCGACTGGCCATTATCAAGTGGTCATAGTGAGGGGTCGTGACACTGTTGGCTTCTCTTCGGAAAACAACATGCAGGTTACCATCTGAGTCAATATCGAAATTAACCCCGAATCCCTCTTCCTCTGATGGGTCAGAAATGGTTGAGTAGAGCCAGGTACCTGTTTCGTTTGTGTGATGATTCAATCCTGCGGTTGGGATGGTCGATCCGTTCACGGCCATGATATGAATTGCATTTGTGACCGGATGCACTGAAATTGCCGTTTGTGCAAATTGGTGAGTCGCTGCATCACCCAACGTTTCAACGACCCAAGACCCAGATGCATTGGTGGCGTACTTCAACTTGGCATTGTCCTTATCGACATACCCGATGTGAAGTGCTCCCTGTCGGTCGATAGCAACCGATGGAACCTCCGTATCGACACTGCTGTCAATGGTACTCTCTGTCCATGCCCCGTTCCACTTGTAGAGCAAGGAGAGATTGGCTGAGGTCGCGCCGGTTCGCTCCACTGAATACACAGCTGCAATGTCTCCGTTTAGACCAGAATCGATTGAAAGTTTTGAACCCCCGCCGGCAGGAATTGAGGGGGCTGGATTAATTGTGCTGTTGGTCACACCTGAGACCCAATTTGGAATGCTGGCGGTGTGTGTATACGACATGGTGATGTCTGAGATGGCACTGCCTACGCCACCTTCGGTGGAGGTTGTGTTGATGGTGATTGAACCACCTGAAGCATTCACATTGACGATAAAAATGGCTGCAGAACCATTACCTTCTGCATTCGAGGGGGTAATTGTCAGCGTTGTACTGCCCAACGTTGTCGGTGTTCCTGAGAGCACGCATGTGGTGCTAAGTAAAAGGCCAGAAGGTAGCCCTGTTTGGTTGCATGAAGTGGGTGCACCGAAGCCAGCGTCTAACGTTGGAGAAAGTGAACTCATAAGCGCATTCTGTACAAGGTAAACTGTACTTGATGAACCTGAAATCATCGTGGAGTCCCACGTATGGCTGCCTGATACCAAAACGGGTGGGTCGCCGGTGCTGCCTGTGGCTCCATTGCCTAACTGCTTGTTGTTGTCATTTCCCCAACACTTCATGGAAGCGTCGTCAAGAATGGCACAGGTGTGGGCGTGTCCATTCTCAAGCGCAACTGCCGTTCGGCCAGTTCCAAGGCTGCTGGTGAGCGTTGGTGAGTGTTGATCTGATGTCCCCCCGTCACCCAGTATGCCAATGGCTCCATCTCCCCAACATGAGACTGAACCGCTGTCAAGAATGGCGCAGGTGTGTTTGGCTCCACCAGAAATCGCTACGGCCGTACGACCGGTTCCAAGGCTGTTGGTGAGCGTTGGTGAGTTTTGTTGTGATGTACCTCCGTTACCCAATCGTCCTTTACTTCCCTCCCCCCAACATGAGACTGAACCGTTGTCAAGTATGACGCAGGTGTGAATGCTTCCAGCAGAAATCGCTACAGCCGTACGACCGGTTCCAAGGCTGCTGGTGAGTGTTGGTGAGTTTTGTTGTGATGTACCTCCGTTACCCAATTGTCCCTCAATTCCATACCCCCAACAGGAAACTGAACCGCTGTCAAGAATGGCGCAGGAGTGATATTGTCCAGCAGAAATCGCTACGGCCGTACGGCCGGTACCAAGGCTGCTGGTGAGCGTTGGTGAGTTTTGTTGTGATGTACCTCCGTTACCCAAGTGTCCTTTATTTCCGATTCCCCAACAGGAAACTGAACCGTTGTCAAGAATGACGCAGGTGTGACTGTATCCAGCAGTGATCGCTACGGCCGTACGGCCGGTTCCAAGGCTGCTGGTGAGCGTTGGTGAGGTTTGTTGTGATGTTCCTCCATTACCTAATTGCCCAAAAATTCCCTGTCCCCAACAGGAAACTGAACCGTTGTCAAGAATGGCGCAGGTGTGTCTGTATCCAGCAGTGATCGCAACGGCGGTCCTATCCGTGCCAAGATCAACCCAAACGGGTATGTGTTCGTCGCCTGTTCCACCATTGCCTAACTGTCCGTGGCCATTCTCTCCCCAGCACATCACAGAACCATTGTCAAGAATGGCGCAGGTGTGTTGGTATCCTGCAGCAACCTGTTTGTTGGAATAGACTGAAGTGCTGTTTCCTGTACCCAAATCGTAGGACAGCGAAGGTGGTGCGTTGACCGAAATGGTCAGTGTTGCGGTATCCGAACCATGTGCATTTCTTGCGGTAATGGTGTAGATCGTGGAGGTGGAGAGTTCTCTCGGTGTCCCAGAAATTTTTCCGCTGCTCCAATCCAAACTCAAACCACTTGGAAGGTCGGGACTTACGGTATATGGAGCAGTGTCTGAGCCGAGGTAGTAAAATTTGGAAAACAAATTGCCATGGACGATATGTACGCTATCGTTGTTATGATTGACTGCAATTGATGTACCATAGGTGTAAACGGCGGAGCCGCTATGAACAGTACCGTGAGTCCAAAAGCTTGAGGCAGTTAGACACGATGAAGTGCAAGTGGCGTATCCAAGGGGCAGACCAACATGTACGGCCCACGCACCAGCCTGATAGGATATGTGTGGGTTATTCGTAGAATCAACTGCAATCGATAATCGTGCACCAACTTCGCCAGTGGTAACAGCGCTAATATTTGACCATGAAGAGGTAGAAGTACATGAAGAGGTACATGCGAGGTAAATGATATCCTTATTGTCATAATCATAGCCAGCAATGTGCAGTGCGTCGTTTGAATCAATTGCGAGTGCCACATCGTGTATGTTGCTGAGGCTAATACCTGATGTGTTTGTCCATGAGGATGCCGATGCACACGAGGTAGTACACGTGGCATATCGTATGTTGAGATTACTGATTCCTTGCCAATGGTAGGCAATGTGTACTGCATCGTTTGAATCAATCGCGATATCAGTTGGTTTAGTATCACCGGTTCCTATATCGTCAACAGAAACATTCGACCATGAAGATGCTGTACCACAAGATGAGGAGCACATGGTATACTTCAGTGCATTGTTGGTATTATCGGTGTAGGAAATATGCACTCCATCATTTGAATCAACTGCGATGGAGGTTCTCTCGCCTACAAAACCAGTGGCATCAAGGGTGATGTTTGACCATGAAGATGCTGATGCGCATGATGATGCGCACGTAGCGTACTTGAGGTCTTGAGTAAGTGCGTTCGTATCATCCTTAAGGCTGTAGTAGGCAATATGCACGACGTCTTCAGAATCAACAGCGATTGAGTTGTATTCCCCGACCTGTCCTGTAGCATCAACGGTTATGTTGACCCAAGCCCCACTGGTGTCGGTCGCATACATGAGATCACTACTGGTGGTGTCGGCAGCGGAAACATGCCTGTATCCATCAGAATCAAGGGCTAAAGACAGCCATTCATCGATGGTACTGAGTTCTATTGCCACCGGAACTCCAACCGTACCACCTGAATTCGTCGCTGTCACTGGCGTCATGGCGGTGTTGTTGGAAAGAGCGAGCGTGCTTGAGGAATAGGAAATCGAAGGTGCGCTTGTCTGCATAGGGGTGTTGACCTCTCCAAGTTCACTTTCAGCGTCTTCAACAAGCCAAGGGGCCTTGTTCAGTTCCACAAGGCCCACAGAAAGGGACATGGAGACCATTAACACGGCAAGAAGGAGTGATTTCATGGATTTGAATCCCAATCTACTGTCCGACAGCACAGTGCTAGCAATATTCATGTGCGCGCTAACAACGAACCACTCTTTGTATTTCACCCTATAAAATCCTCCCAAAACATTCAGTTCGTTGCTAAAATTAAGCCAAAATAACCGAAAGGACTGATGTGATATGACCTGAACCTAAGCGATGTGTAGACCGCATTAATGGACAACAAATATACATCCTCGAACGTTTCACAAACATGCCGTGAGACTCATCGCTGTACTTGCTAATGTTGCTTTAAGCAGGTTTGATTGTCGCTGATGTATTTTTGAATCATCTCGACGGTCAATTCTTGGGGATAAATACAATCAAAACCAAACGATTCAGAGATGTAAAAAGCATTTACAAATTTGGGAACTTTGATGCTTTTTTGGCAACTTTAACTACGCTTAGGGGGCTTTGAACCCGGTACTTGTTCGGCCCAAGAATTGAGGATGATATTTTCAGCATGCTGTAAGTGTTCAGCCACAGTGGCCTGCTTTAACCCGAAAAAGTTAGCAATATCGGTTTGATTGCATCTTTTTGGAGTATCGTAATACCCCATTTTGACTCCTGTCTTGATCACTAGACTTCTCTTATTGTTCAGTTTTGGGATACTTACTAAATTACCTGCGATTGGCGTGGAGAGTTTCATTTGAAGTCTTGCGGGAATAAGGGCTTCTAATTTGTCTTTGAGCCTTTTCATTCCATCAGAGGTCCCGTGAATCGTCATGAAAAAACCATCCTCTCTCGAAAGATAAGTTGGTGGCATAATCCATGCTTCATCTTCCATGGAAATAAGTTGTTGAATCGGCCCTGGGGTTTTCACCTTCAGGTATGCAAAACCATCGCCTTCCTGAAGGATTTTATCAATGATGAGTCCGTCTTTAATTTCCTCTTTAATCTTCTCTATGTCGATGCCATCATGTTCAACTTTCACTATACACGACGGAATCGAATCTGTAACCCCTGTTCCAGTAATCAATTCCAATGTACTGAAATATTTTGTAATAATTGAACCTGGAAGATGCTGGGCTTGTTCATGCAGAATACGAATCTGAAAGTACCGCATGTGGCCACTTGCTTTCGAGCCTCCCATAAGTTCAAACAACCATGGGTATGACTTATTCCTTTGCACACTGTGATGTTGTTCTGAATCAGTTGTCTCCCAACACAATGGCCTCAATGGAGTGCTCGTACCGGGGATCTCGCAAGTTCCGCCCGGATAATTTCAAGTCCTTACGTATGCTCTCTGAGGAATATTCACTCTTCTTCAGCAGGGAGCGGTGATAGTTCCTTTTCTTCACGGGATGAACCAGGTTGTTTTTGATACATGAGATACATCAACACCATCACTGCAAGGAACCCAAGAAGTGGAACCGCTGGGGCTTCTTGTAACTCTTCAAAGGAACTGAGTGGGTTTGTGTTGTCACCCTCTCCATCACCGTTTACATCGTTCCACTCTGTTGAATCAAGTGGGAAAGCATCGTTGGTATCAGCGACATTGTCACCGTCATCATCAGTATCTGCATTATTACCAATACCATCGTGATCGGTATCTACTGATTCAGTTGAATCAAGCGGGAAGGCATCATTGGCATCAGCGACATTGTCTCCATCATCGTCAGTATCTGCGTTGTCTCCAGTTCCGTCCCCATCCGTGTCTACAGATTCAGTAGCATCAAGTGGGAAAGCGTCATTGGAATCAGCGACATTGTCTCCATCATCATCGGTATCGACATCATCGCCAGTTCCATCTCCGTCAGTATCAATCGATTCAGTTGCATCAAGGGGGAAGGCATCATTGGCATCAGTAACACCGTCACCGTCATCGTCAGTATCTGCGTTATCTCCAGTTCCGTCCCCATCCGTGTCTACGGATTCAGAGGCATCAAGGGGGAAGGCGTCATTAGCATCGGCTACGTAGTCACCATCGTCATCAGTGTCAGCGTTGTCTCCTGTTCCGTCGTTGTCCGTGTCTACAGATTCAGCTGCATCGAGCGGGAAGGCATCATCGGCATCGGCGACATTGTCATCATCGTCATCAGTATCAGCATTGTCACCTGTTCCGTCGTTATCCGTATCTACAGATTCAGTGGAATCAAGCGGGAAGGCGTCAAGGAGGTCGTAAACACCATCACCATCATCATCCGTGTCAGCATTATCGCCGGTTCCATCGTTATCCGTGTCTACAGATTCAGCTGCATCAAGCGGGAAGGTATCATCGGCATCAGCGACATTGTCACCATCATCATCCGTGTCAGCGTTATCGCCGGTTCCATCGTTATCCGTGTCTACAGATTCAGTGGAATCAAGCGGGAAGGCGTCAAGGAGGTCGTAAACACCATCACCATCATCATCCGTGTCAGCATTATCGCCGGTTCCATCGTTATCCGTGTCTACAGATTCAGTGGAATCAAGCGGGAATACATCATCGGCATCAGCGACATTGTCCCCATCGTCATCAGTATCAGCATTGTCACCTGTTCCGTCGTTATCCGTATCTACAGATTCAGAGGCGTCGAGTGGAAAGGCATCATCAATATCGAGGACTAAATCGTCATCATCATCCGTGTCAGCATTATCACCGGTTCCATCATCATCGGTATCGACGGATTCAGTCGAATCCAGCGGGAATACATCATCAATATCGAGGACTAAATCACCATCATCATCAGTATCAGCATTGTCACCTGTTCCGTCGTTATCCGTATCTACGGATTCAGAAGCGTCGAGTGGGAAGGCATCATTGGCATCAGCGACATTGTCACCATCGTCATCCGTGTCAGCGTTATCACCGGTTCCGTCGTTGTCGGTGTCTACAGACTCAGTTGCATCAAGAGGAAGGTCATCGTTCACATCAAGCACACCGTCGTTATCATCATCAGTATCTTCATCAGAATCATCACAGCCATCATTATCATTATCGCTTGTTAAGTTGAAATCAGCGGTAAGGCATTGATCAGTTAAATCAGAAACGCCATCATTGTCGTCATCGGAATCCAAGATATCCACAACAGCATCGTCATCGAAGTCGGAAATACATTGGGTCGCAGAATTACTTCCTGTTGTAATGGTTGATGCTCCATTTGGACATGCAGTTTGCGCTGATTGGCCAACGGCTGAAACATATGAACCGATATCAGCAGCATCACAAGATGTTTGAGCAGTCAATGATTGATAGGTTCCTGTTGCACAATCAGTTTGACTTGTTTGCCCAGTTGTTGGAACGTATGAACCAGCATCAGCATCGTCGCAACCATCCTGCCCTGTGTCAGGTTGATAGGTTCCTGCGAGACATGCTGTTTCGCTGGTTTGCCCAGTTGTTGGAACATAGTGACCCGCATCAGCATCGTAACAAGAAGCCTGTCCTGTAGCACTTTGGTAGGTTCCCGTTAAACACGCAGTTTGAGTTGATTGACCTGTTTGGTCAACATAGTTACCTGCATCAGCATCGACGCAGGAACTCTGACCTGTTGATGCTTGGTAGGTTCCAATTGCACAATCAATTTGACTTGTTTGTCCAGATACTGGAACGTATGAACCAACATCAGCATCATCACAAGATGATTGAGCAGTCAATGATTGATAGGTTCCTGCTGAACAAGCAGTTTGACTGGATTGACCTGTTTGATCAACATAGTGACCCGCATCAGCATCGTCGCAACCATCCTGGCCTGTGTCTGGTTGATAGGTTCCTGCGAGACATGCTGATTGACTGGATTGACCTGTTTGGTCAACATAGTTACCTGCATCAGCATCGACGCAGGAACTCTGACCTGTTGTTGCTTGGTAGGTTCCAATTGCACAATCAGTTTGATTTGTTTGTCCAGTTATTGGAACGAATGAACCAGCATCTGCATCGTCACAAGAATCCTGTCCTGTGGCATTTTGATAGGTTCCAATTGCACAATCAGTTTGATTTGTTTGTCCGGTTGTTGGAACGTATGATCCAGCATCAGCATCATCACAAGATGATTGAGCAGTCAATGATTGATAGGTTCCTGCTGAACAAGCAGTTTGAGTGGATTGACCTGTTGATGAAACATAGTAACCTGCATCAGCATCTCCACAAGCAGAAGAACTCGAAGAACCTGTGTTTGGATTGTAGGTCCCTGCTAAGCAAGCAATTTGAGTGGATTGACCTGTTGATGAAACATAGTGACCTGAATCTGCATCATCACAAGAGGTCTGTCCTGTAGCACTTTGATAGGTTCCGACTGGACAGTTGGTAGGACTCGTTGCACCTATGCCAGACACGTATGTTCCTGCTGGCGCATCATTACACGAACTGGATCCTCCAAAACTTTGATAGGTTCCGACTGGACAGTAAGTAGCAGCTGTATTGCCGTTGCCATTCGCGTACATCCCTGCTGGTACAGTATTACACGAAGCCTGTCCACTTTGTGACTGATAGGTTCCAGCTGGACATAATTGGTAATTTGTTTGGCCATAGTTAGACACGTATGCTCCTGCCGGTGCATTAATACAATAACTCTGTCCAGTACTTGGCTGATATTTTCCCATTGAACACGAGGTAGCACTTGTTTGGCCTGTGCTGGAAACATATTTCCCGGCAGGTGCGTTAAGACAGTAACTCGCTCCAGTATTTGGTTGATATTTTCCGGCTGGACAGGGTGTAGCACTTGTTTGGCCTGTGCTGGAAACATATTTCCCGGCAGGTGCGTTAAGACAGTAACTCGCTCCAGTACTTGGTTGATATTTTCCGGCTGGACAGGGTGTAGCACTTGTTTGGCCTGTACTAGACACGTATTTCCCGGCTGGTGCATTAAGACATGAATACGCTCCATTATTTGGTTGATATTTTCCGGCTGGACAGGGCTGGCAGCTAAACATCATTTCGTAATATCCGGCATTGCAACCCGAGTTGAATGGAGACGGTGCTGTTTGCTGAGGGTCGAGGTTCGGATTTACCATCTCCGTTTCATACGATTCATTCAGAGAACTTGTGGCTGCTGAGAGCCCGAGGATGATCATAAGGGAACTGAGAAAGAGTGTCTTTACAGCGCGGTTCATGCAACGGGTATGCCTAAGGAGTTTATATGGTTTAATTGATTTGCCCATCACCAAAATCGAACGCTTTGCACCCTGTATTGTTGTTCTGAATCAGTTGTCTCCCAACACAATGGCCTCAATGGAGTGCTCGTACCGGGAAACTCAACACTTAGTTCCGTACAATCGTACGAAAAGATCGAGAGATTCACTTATGCTTGCGCTGGACGAAAACCATCAAACAAATATTTAATTTTGAATAAGAATATCCTGCTTAAGAAGATATCTTTGGGACACAACCCTCGCATGGAAAAAGCCTCAAAGACCGTAGGTAGAATTGAAACGAGAGAATCGTTCAGGAATGATATCGCTTTCCGAGCCAATGGCATACTCGCTCTAGAAGTTGAACATCCTCTGTTGAGAAGGCTGCAAGTTCATCCGAATCGACATCGAGAACAGCCACGACGTCTCCAGATAAATTCTTGATTGGAACAACAATTTCACTGTTGGTGGTTGAACTGCAAGCGATATGTTCTGGTCGTTCGTGAACATTGGGTACGTCCTGAGTTTCTCCAAATAGTGCAGCAGCACCACAAATCCCCTTTTCAAAAGGAATGAAAAGACAACCATGCCCGCCTTGATATGGCCCAATCTTGAGCATGCTTGGTGAAGTTGTTCGATAAAAACCCGTCCAGTGGAAGTGATCAAACGCATTGTGAAGTTCACAAGCAACGGTTGCCATAGCCGAAATCCAATCATCTTCATCATCAAGAATTGATGTCGTTCTTGCGAAGACTTCGTCATGGTCCATGAAAACAATCAAGATACTGCTGTATTCAAATGTTCCGAGGCCATGGAATATCCAGAACTGTGGTCAAGCACCTTCCGACTATCCTGAAGAATTCCCTGATTTTTTAATTGATTGTGAAAGAACTTTCATCTCATCACTCTAGATACTGCAATGCCAGTGCAAATAAGCATTGAAAATGGGAAAAATTGCTCAAATGTGTTCTGAACCAGTTGTATCACAACATAATGACCTCAAAGGAATGCTCGTACCGGGAAACTATCTGCAAATACCATGGACATGGGTACAAGCTAATTGCTAAGCAACAACTGCGATTAATATCAATCGCCTCACTTCTTTAGCCTCCTCATGTTGTTAATTGAATTTCTCAAGAGAAGTGATACACTGCTCAACCAAACATTTAGGTACCCCTCGCTGGAGGTTATTGTATGAATAGATCACTGCCACTCTTGGTGTTTCTTTTTTTATCTGGCTGCATTTCCGGCTCTGAATGGGAACGGGTGGATGTGATCGCTTTTGATGAGGCCATCTCGGAAGATAACGGTGGCTTCCTCTTGGATGTTCGAACAACTTCAGAATGGGAACAAGATGGATATATCGAAAACGCAACGCTGATCCCCCATACGCAGTTAGAAAGCAGAGAAGGTGAACTTCCCCAAGACAAGGACAGCCTGATTTTGTTGTATTGCCGAAGTGGAAACCGGTCTCAGGACGCTGCTCAGACCCTTGTCGATATGGGCTTTACCAACCTTATTGAACTCGAATCTGGCATTACCGGATGGAAAGAAGCTGGCATGCCCGTCATGTACGATTGAGGTGGAAGTGTGTTAAAATTTCTCGCCCGTATCTTTGGAACCAAGGGGCCATCGACAAGAGAATTGTTGGGAGAGGGCGCCATTGTCGTTGATGTTCGTTCTCCACGGGAATACCAGGGTGGACATGTGAAGGGGAGTCGAAATATCCCGCTTCAATCCATTTCTGCCAAAGCAGCCTCACTCAAGAAACAAAAGAAGGTGATCATTACGTGCTGTGCCAGTGGCATGCGTTCAGGAAAGGCTGCAAAATTGCTCCGCCAAGTTGGATTAGAGGCTCACAATGGAGGAGCTTGGCAATCAGTTGAACGTGCTCGTCAAGAAAAATAAGTGCTCGTACCGGGAAACTCGCAAGTTCCGTTCGGACAATTTCAAGTCCTTACGTACGCTGTCACAAGTAGTATCATAGGGACAAACCGAACACTTATTTCAATGGAAATGAAACCTCATGACTCACAAAAAAGCCTGACTCAGTTTCCGGATTCATTCACAGATTGAATGGGAGTTGACTCAAGTTCATGCATGCCAATCCCTGGTATTTTCAAAGTAAGTATGGAACCTATTCCAAGAACAGAGAGGTAGAACAGACTCGAAGTGCTGAGCATAACGAAGTATTCGATTTGAAGGAAACTCGACCAGTAAATGGATGCCACACTGAAGAGGATGAGTGAGAAAAGGAGCAAGATATCTGGTAGGGATTGAAGGCCTGCTAATCGATGTAAGATTAAACCGACAGCAAATAGAGGTGGACCCATGATCATGAAGCCCATCCAAGCAATGGATGGATCAATTCTCCCTCCAAAAAAGCCACCTGTGACGATTATTTTACTCGGGTTGTATTCAAGCAAGCCCAATGTTGTCAGCAATGAGAAATTATACCAAGCGAGGTACACTAAGGAGGCACCAAAGAGGGCATAACACATGCGTTGAACATGAGGGATTGCAAAGACAGAGTCCTGTTCGCCGGAAAGATATCGACTGAGGTCATGGTGTACTTTAGGCAGGATTTTGAGAAGAAAGAACACACTCAATGCTGGATAAAAACCCCAAGTTGGCCCGACCCAGCCAATCAAAAGTAATTCTTCTCGTTTCAAACCAGTGTTCAATTCCAGCGCATTTGTGTTGGTAAAAAGACGCGGAATAAGGAGGCTGGCCAACATGGCCAAGATAAGAAGCCAGTCCGTGAAGGTGGTTTGGATGACTGCAAGAAGATAGACCACTACGATGGTTCCAATGCTCTTCCATTCCACCATTCGGCCATGTTCGCCATGTTTGGTCCACAACACGAAGCATGCAACAATCAAAAACAAAAGGAGGGACACTGGGTTGAATGTTGAGGTCATCGCTACAAGGCGTTGCATGGGCTTGTACAACAGATCGATATCCAACAGTTTTTGAAGCGAATCTCCAACAAAAAACCGGGGTAGATAGTCAAGAAGCTGGAAGACGACAAGGAACAAAATTGCACCCAATGTGTATCGTTCGGTGGGTGTTATCGATGGCAAGAGATTCTCCCTCAACAGATACAGTCCAACACTTGATGCGGTGATGAGCAGAATAGAATACCTGGTTTCGGGATAAAAGAACAAACAGCAACCAATGACAAGCGCCAACACCGGCAATGAATGTGCCTTTGTGCCCGTTCCACTAGCCCGCCTGATGAGGAAGAGAAGCGTTAGAAAAACCGGGAAAATCCCCAACAATTTGCGCAACCAACGACTTGAGATGAAGAATAACGTATCTTCTCGAGCGAAAAACAGACTTGCACCTAGCAGCACCAAGAACGCCCCAGCAGAGGCCCACTGGACTTTCGATGTGTCAACGATGAGGCGTTCCACAATCTTGCTAAGAAACAGCAAACGTGCGAAGCACCCTACGACTGCAATGCTGATGAGGAACTGGAACCACGGAAAGTTCTGTGAATTTTGATTGAGAAGTTTCCAGTCCGCTGTGGCAGGCAAAGAGTTCTGAGCGCTCAGGCCCTCCGCATCCCTCCATTGATGGTGCATTCGAACATTTTCCCAATTCCAGTCCTCCATTTGTTGTGCCTCTTGTGGTTCGAGATCCAACATTTGCAATGGAATTCTAGCATCCGTTGCAGTAGATAGTGGGAGGTTCATCAAGCCAGCAATAAGCACAGAGATATCTCTTTGCTGAATCTCTCCGTCGAGCATACCGGCATCTGTGATTCCTCTGCCGTGAGCGAAAAGATACACTTCTTCAGCCTCCGCACCGGTTCCAAGGGCGTGACCTCCTGAATCGGTAACACCGTGATCAGAAGTTAACAGGATGGTCCAATCGTCAGGTGCGTTTTTAAACAGTGTTTCGAGTTGGCGATCGAGTTTCTTCATTCGTTCTTTGTAGATTTCAGAATCTAACCCGTGTATGTGCGCTGCGTGGTCCGTACCGCCGAGGTGCGCCAGCATCAAGTTATGTTGTGGCATCGAAATCCATTCTTCCACATTGCTCAATGCATCTTCGTCGGCCAAAGAGATGTCACTGAAACCGTAATCTGGAGAGGTTTGGTGGGTGAAATATGGCTCAGGATAGAGGTTGGCCCAGACATAGAAACCCGTAAACGCAACTGATTGACCTTGTGCCGCAGCATAGTAAAACGGATCATTCTGGATTTCATTCGTAACTTCCCAGTTCAAGATGGCGTCAATTGGGGCAGAGTTGCGACCTGTGGCCATTTCCTTCACGCATGCTCCTGTGAGAGTGAGGGGGGAGGTGCGAACATTGATTTTGACTCCGAACTCCTCATATTCCGACAAAAATGGCATGATTTCTGCGTCGTCAAACACAGAACGTGGAACCCCATCCAATACAATCAAAAGAACATGATCGCTCAAAACTCGCTGATTTTCAGGAGGCGCCAGAGAAGTGTCGGGGTGTGGGTCAGAACTCAGCAGCGAGGGCGCTGAAATGGACAGCAGGAGCAGGGACGATAAGGCAAAGACCATTGCCCAATGTTTGGCTCCCAAAACCATAAACATACATGCGTCCAATGGGGCTTTTAGTCATACTCTTTGACAGAGAGTTGAGGTGTGAAGTTTTTTCAGCAAATCACCATGGGCACCCCCTCATATGGAGGGGCAGGTCAGCAATCAAGGGGAATGCTCGTACCGGGAAACTCAATGGTTCCGTCCGTACAATCGTACAGTGAGTCGGGTGGCCGGCATATTTGGCCGGATGGAGGTGTAGGATTTAGATTGATTCGCATATCATAAAGAACTGTCAAATTTCGAAGTCGGATTGCCATTGGCGAAGGTGGTTTTATTTGCTACACTCACTTAGACTAGCGCATGGTAGAATGCAAAAAATGCAAGTCTAAGTTGGTTAGTACGGAACATATGTGTGAAATTGAACCGGCAGTAAATGTCTTACTGATATGGAATGGAAGAGAGAAGGATGAAGCCTTGGTATCCATTCGTTCACGCCACATGGAAATCAACGATCAGAAGCCCCTATGCGAAACTTGCGAGGAATTCTATGACAGACTTTTTAGCTCTTCTGGCGCGTGGATTTATCCCCAATTACATGGGGTCGTTGATGGTTCTGATCGATACAGGAGCAACTGGTATGGTGTGGACGAATCACTGATCAAATCCGATGAAGGGAAATTGGCGTACGACCTTATCCTTGATTTCTGTGAGCAGTTCTTACCTCATCTTTCCCAAGTAGAACAAATGTTGGGGGAAGAATTTTTATCAGTTTTTAGGCAAAAGGGACCCAGTACCTTTACATTCGGATTGTTGATACATAGTATAGAAACTGGCGACCCATTTGAAAATGTATACACTGCTCGGCTGGCTAGGGACCATTCCCTTCCGCCAGATGCCGATGATGAAGTCATTGTGAGCCGCCTGAGGGGAATAATATCCGCGTTAGACAAATAATATCCGAAGTGCTTGTGCAAAACCCAAAACCACGATATGAATCGGAAATGATGTCAATTGGATGCTCGTACCGGGATACTATCTGCATATACCATGGTAACAGAAATGTGTTACATCGATTAGATTGAAAGTATAGGTGATTCATAGACTGGAGTAAGTGTGGGCTCTTCCCAAGCAATTCGCCTGGAAATGGTGTCTTCCACATCACCCTCAAGCGCTTCGTTAAGGACACCGTCGAATTTCTCCCAATTATCTGCAGGCCTACCTGTAGCCTCTCGAGCAATGATGTAACCCTCTTGGTCGATAACCAACACGACGGGGATTTGGCCGGTGCCACCGGTGGTGAACAGTCGAACTGGGTCAGTTGTGCTGCCGTCTTCCAATGTAGCAGCATCGGTGCTGCCCAAACCGGTTGGGTAGGCAGGAGTATGATAGGCACCCGAAGTTTCATTGAGGTAATCGATTGTTTCAGCATACCACGAACCATAACCAAAAATAGTGAGATTATTGCCAGAGGCGTTGGCTTTTTCGGTCCAAGCATCCATGTTCTGCTCAATGTGTTCTTGCACAGCGTGACAGTTGCTGCAATCGTGGGCCATGAAATCAAGGATGATAATATCGCTGCGATGGTCGTTGAGGTTGATCCAGCCTGTCTCGTTCGCCACTACCGATTCGACGCCACTCCGATTAAGAGATTCAAAAATCATGTTAGGAATAGGTGAAACGTTGATATAAGACTCAGAAATTTTAATTCGTACGTTACAATTATGACTACCATCACATAAGTTTTCGTTGCCTTCTCGTATTGTGATAGTTTCTCCCTGGCTCCAATAACCATCGCCATCATCCGTAGCGTGACATTGTGAACCTGATTCATCCAAAGGATTCGTACATGAAGTAAAGTTTTCTTGGTTAACAGATAAATGTAATACAACGAATTCCCAATTCATATCACTCCCGTTATTCATGGTCACGAAAATCATGGGTTCGTTCCCATTTGATGTAAAGTTGTACAAAGTTGACTCGATATAGAAATCTTCAACGCCAGAATCCATATCACCGCTTTCGCCAGAAGATCCCGATTCAGAGCTTGTACAACCAGCAAAGGAAACGGTCATCATCATGAGGGCAAAAAGCAAGGCGTGTGCTTTGTTCATATGCTAAGGTGAGGACTGTCCACACTTAGCACTTGTGATGAAAACATACAAGATTCCCAGAAATAATAAAATCTATAGAAGAGTGCTCGTACCGGGATACTCAATGGTTCTTTCCGTACAGACATCGCAAGAATGGTTTGCTTGCATAAGAATGCGACCAGTCATTGTTAATTCACCAAATTAGGGTTAATATAGCGTTAAATTCTATTTTTATTGAGTAATTGGTGATTTTTGATGACTGAAAAATATGAGTCCGATGAGGAGAAAATTGATTGGATGAAGACATTTGTTTTGGATGAAGATTATCAATCAGCATATGAGATTCTGATGAAAATTGATGAAATTGTACGCGTGTACTCCGCAGCAGATGGACAACCGAATAAATTCTCTGCTATTGAAAAACGTATAGACGCATTTTGTAGGGATGTTGGCCACCTTGTATTGCGAGCAGTTCACAAGAATCTTTATGCAAGTACAACGAAGGAAGGAAGCAAATGGGAGGGTAGAGCAGGGGTTTTTCCTAAACATGAAGGGGAGCCAGGATTCAGTCATCTATTGTTTGGATTAAAGGTGTTTGATCCGTTGTTAACAAAGAAATTTTATCCTTTATCAAAACCAAAGGATGAGATTATAAATGATGAGAATGAATGATGTTAGCGGATGTGGCATGTATGAATCAAAATGAAAAATCAACAGAATTGAATCGCCATCGGTTGGTTCGCTGTCAGTGTGATACGCCTTCTCCTATGGATGCAGGAGTCCATGATGCAACATATTGCACAGAATGCTATGCCTGGCTTTCTCCGATATGTCGGGACAAAAAATGCACCTACTGTGCCAACCGCCCACCATACAACACATATGCTCGAAAAATGGACAGGGCTCTTGAGTTGGATGAAGTCCTTGAGGACGATCTTATCAAATTTTTTGGGAAAAAGGATGGATGAGTGATGAAAGCACACATTGGTGGGACGGAGGAGACTGGAAACCCTATGACAAATAGTAGACTCAATTCTATAGAAAAGTGCTCGTACCGGGA
>Ga0209534_10002688_pt1 | contig 17404 bp, 25 predicted proteins | sample COG_07_FD_184751 | JGI IMG/M metagenome (GOLD analysis project Ga0209534, IMG submission 184751) | Pelagic Microbial community sample from North Sea - COGITO 998_met_07 (SPAdes) (version 2) | ecosystem: Environmental > Aquatic > Marine > Neritic zone/Coastal water | place: Helgoland, sampling...
GGTGGAGGTTACTAGATAGGTTCGTATATTTAGGGTAAAATAAGGTTATATGTACTGGCTTGTAGAAGACGAGGAGCAGTTAAATGTTTTAATAAATAGTAGTTATAAAAAAGCGTTCATTGAAGTAATACCCTTCAATGACACAATACACCCCGTACAAAATCACGTTAGTTTAGTGTATATTAGACCAATTGAAGCGAGTAAAGGCTTTATGGTATGCATTACGCATAGTGAATGTTTGAATGCGTTAAACACGCGTATAATCGATTTACTAAATAAATTTGAAACATTATATTGCCGTGATAAAAAAGAGATATTACATTATTTTCCAATCAAAACTCTTTATGACGTAACACCACCTCCTCATACGTATATACGACCTACAACACAAACACATGATTTATACTATCGTCAACACAAAGATAATCCGGAGTTAAATTTAATTATACCGATTGTTAAACATTATGAATTATGTGAGACAATTTTTAGAGATCTAAAAGCGAATATTAACATAGAAAAAACTAAATATGATGAATTCTTTAACAGTAGAGTATCCGTGGTATTCAACGCCATCGAGAGAAGTGGCATACGTATACACAATGACACCTTCAGTGAATACTTCCACGCAGTTGACGGTGAATACGTCAACACTCAGTTCAACTTAAAAACAACAACTACTAGACCTTCAAATAAATTTAAAAATGTAAATTATGCCGCACTTAATAAAGAAAACGGATGTAGGAAAAGTTTTATACCACGTAATAATAGGTTTGTGGAAATTGATATTAGCGCTTACCACCCTAGCTTGTCTGCTCGTCTTATTGATTATGATTTTGCCGGTGTTGATATTCACGCTCATTTTGCGTCCTTATATGGAGTGGATTATAAAAAATCGAAAGAACTTACCTTCAAACAGCTCTATGGAGGTGTTTTTGAAAATTACAAAGGCCTGGAATTCTTTCAAAAAATCGAGAAATACGTAGGAGAACTTTGGAGTAAGTTTCAAAGCGATGGGTTTGTAGAATGTAAGGTTTCTGGATATAGATATGAAAAGGAAAACTTGGATAATATGAATCCGCAAAAGTTGTTTAATTACATTTTACAAAATATGGAAACATCCGTAAATGTGTTGGTTTTATGGGATATATTTCGTATATTACGGGGATACAAAACTAAGCTAGTGCTCTATACTTACGATAGTTTTTTATTTGACTTTGATGAGGGTGAAGAAGATGTTTTGTGGAAAATTAGAGAAGTGTTTATAAAATATCAATTAAATATAAAAGAAATAGAAGGTTATGACTACAATTTTACAGAAGAATCCTAATATGTATAATACAGAATATGATGTCATATCAGACATCCAAATATTAGGAGATTTGAATAATAAATTATTTTGCACATTCACGGATTTAGGTGGGTTAGATGCACTTATTGAGGATATAAAAAGTAAGTATGATATTATATACAATAAACTTTTCGTACTAGAGATAGTAGGAAAAGATGAATATGTAGTAACATATAATGTTGATCAAACTAACTTAAATGTAATCCCAGAAAACACTATTTTAGTACACCGTAAAAAGGAATCTAATACTTTATATACTATTAATGCTTTAAATGAATTAATTAAAAAATTAAATGGAGGTGTTGTAGATACTAGGTATAAAGTAGATTGGCAGCATTATAGAAATTGTGTTTTACTTACACAACACAATGAATTAAATCAATTAAACACAAAAATATACAAAATTATAGAGTTATAAAGTAAAAAGAGGTTATGAAAATTTGGGTAAATGGTTGTTTTGATATTCTTCACAGAGGACATTTTGAATTATTTAATTTTGCAAAATCATTAGGTGATATATTAATCGTTGGAATTGACGATGATGAAAAAATAACTAAGGATAAAGGTAAAGGTAGGCCTTACAATAAACTAGAAGATAGAGTTTATGCTTTAGAAAGTTTAAAAGCTATAGATAAAGTAATGGCTTTCAATAATCGTGAACATTTAGAATGGTTAGTATCTTCTGTTTCTCCTGATATTATAGTAGTAGGAAGTGATTGGAGAGGCAAAGAAATAGTAGGAGGAGATCATGCTCGAGAAATTATATACTTTGATCGCATAGGTAATTATTCAACCACAGACATCTTATTAAATGAGAGAAAGTAAATTACACTCAGAAGGACAACAAAAAGCTTTTGTTGATATAGATGAAACGATATGTTTTTATAAAGATAAAAGAATATATGACTTAGCTATCCCTAATAAAACAAATATTAATAAAATAAACAAACTTAAAGAAAAAGGATGGCATATAACTTATTATACTGCAAGAGGTGGTTTTAGTAAAATTGATTATACTGAATTAACTACTAAACAATTAAATGAATGGGGATGTCTTTTTGATGATCTTGTGGTTGGGTATAAAGAAGATATTACATTGCCAGTAAAACCATCTTATGATCTAATTATAGATGATAAGGCAAAACGCATAGAAGAATTATGATTATACAACCTAAAATAGTACAAAAAGGATGGGGTGAAGAAGTTTGGATCCATAATGATGAAGAATATTGTGGTAAATTACTTAGATTTTTTAAAGCAGGAAATAAATTCTCTTTACATTATCATATTATTAAAAAAGAATCTTGGTATGTAGGTAAAGGTAGCTTTGATTATATTTGGTTAGATACTGAAAAAGGTATAGAACATACAACTACTATTTTACCTGGAACTTGTATTACAATTGAAAGAGGATCCCCTCACCAATTAATAGCATTAGAAGATATGTCAGAAATATTTGAGGTATCTACTCAACATTTTGATGAGGATAGTTATAGAATTAGAATAGGAAATACGTTATGAGGATATTAGTAATAGGCGATAGTTGTCTTGATAAGTTTATTTATGGTGAATGTAATCGAATATGCCCTGAAGCACCCGTTCCTGTATTTAATCCTGTTAATTCTACTAAAAACGAGGGAATGGCTAAAAATGTTTTTAATAATTTAAAAAGTTTAGCCCCAAATTGGGAAATTGACTTTATTACAAATCAATCTCCATCAGTAAAAACCCGATTAGTAGATATAAAAACTAACCAAATGTTAGTTAGAATAGATGATAATGATAAATGTTCAAGGTTTAGTGGGTTAAATAAGTTAGAAGAGTATGATGTTGTTATCATTAGTGATTATGATAAAGGGTTTTTAACTAAAGATGATATTAAATATATTTTGGATAAATATCCCTTAACTTTTATTGATTCTAAAAAAATATTTGGAGAATGGGTTATGGATGCTTCATTCATAAAAATCAACCAACCAGAATACGAAAAAAATAAGGATAATTTAATTGATTATAAGGGTCAATTAATTGTTACACTCGGAGAAAAAGGAGTCCATTGGGGTGATATGATACACCCCCCTTCTAGAAAAGCTGAAGTATCCGATTTATCAGGAGCTGGGGATACATTTTTTGCGGCATTTATATACTACTATTTATCTCATCAAAGCATAAGTAAAAGTATAAATTTTGCACAAAATTGTTCTCTTGAAGTTATAGAAAAAAAAGGTGTAGTAGTAGTAGAAAATAATTTGGATATCTAATTTATATTTTGTATATTCAGATCATATATAAACAGTTATAATTAAAAATAAGTTACATTTATGGATTTATCAATGCTTAAACAAAAATTGGATACCCTCCAATCAAAACCAAAGGGTGGTCAAAAGACCGATTACACAACCATTTTTTGGAGACCTACAGTAGGTAAACAACAAATTAGAATTGTACCTTCTGCGTACAATCCATCTAACCCATTTACAGAACTTAAGTTCTATTATGGTATTACTAATAAGGTTATGATTTCACCTATAAATTTTGGTGAAAAAGACCCTATTGCTTTATTTGCTCAAAAACTTAGAGAAGGAGAGTATAATAAAGAAAATTATGTACTTGCTAAAAAGCTAGATGCCAAAAACCGTACTTTTGTTCCCGTTATAGTACGTGGAGAAGAAGATAAAGGTGTTAGACTATGGCAATTTGGAAAACAAGTATATGAAGAATTACTTGCACTTGCAGTAGATGATGAAATTGGAGATTACACAGATATTGTTGGTGGTAGAGATATCACAGTGGAAACAGTAGGACCAGAATCCACTGGTACTCCTTATAATAAATCATCAGTGCGTGTTAGATTAAAAACTTCACCACTTAGTGAAGATGCTGAATTAGTAGAAAAATGGACAAGCGAGCAACCAAACCCAACAGATGGTTTGTTTAAACGTTATTCATTTGATGAAATGAAATCAGCATTAGAACAATGGTTATCACCTGAAGATGAAGCAGAAGAAACAGTTGCAGCTCCGGTTGCAGCAAAACCTGCTACTAATTTTAGTTTAGATACTACTAAAGTTAAACAAAATAAAGCAGATGCTTTTGATACAATGTTTGATGATAAAGCTAGTAGTAATAATGGTGATGATCTTCCTTTCTAAGTATGGCAAAAAAAGTATCAAAGTCTCTCTCGGCGGCAGTGTCCGCCGAGATTAAGAGCAAATTTGACCTTAATAAATTTAAATCATCTAAAGGTTTAAATAAAAATGTCAAATTTAAGGACCAACAGTGGATACCACTATCCCCTGCTTTTCAAAAAGTAGCAGGAGTACCTGGAATTCCTATGGGGCATATTTCATTACTTAGAGGACATTCTGACACAGGTAAAACAACGGCTTTACTTGAAGCAGCAGTTTCAGCTCAAAACATGGGAATACTCCCTGTGTTTATTATTACAGAGATGAAATGGAATTGGGAACATGCCGCTCAAATGGGATTAGAAGTTAACCTAATTAAAGATGATGAAGGTAATGTTGTTGATTATGAAGGTAATTTTATTTATGTTGATAGAGAAACATTACATACTATTGAAGATGTAGCAGCCTTTATTATGGATCTACAGAATGAACAGAAAAAAGGTAATCTACCTTATGATTTAGCGTTTTTCTGGGATTCAATTGGATCAATTCCTTGTGCAATGTCAGTTGAAAAGCTGAAGAATAACAATGAATGGAATGCAGGTGCAATGTCAACCCAATTTGGTAATACAGTTAACCAAAGTATTGTAATGTCTCGTAAAGAATCATCACCTTATACTAACACTCTAATTGCAGTTAATAAAGTTTGGACAGCAAAAGCAGAATCACCTATGGGTCAACCCAAAATGATGAATAAAGGTGGGATGGCAATGTGGTATGATGCAACATTTGTAGTTACATTTGGTAATATTTCAAATGCTGGAACATCCAAGATTAAAGCAATCAAAGGTGGTATGCAGGTAGAATGGGGTAAAAGAACAAATTTACAAATTGATAAAAACCATGTTAATGGTATGCAATCAAGAGGTAAAATTGTTATGACAAACCATGGTTTTATCCAAGATACTGACAAAGATAAAAATGAGTATAAAAAAGCTCATGCTGATGAATGGTCTAAAATTCTAGGAGGAGGACAATTCAAAATTGTAGAAGATCAAGAGGATACAACCCCTGTACTTTACGACGTACAAGACTTATAAAATAAAACATGAAACATAAAGAACTATTTAATCTACTGGACAGTGTCCAGGAGGATCAGGAAGAGACTATTCCAAAAAAACATGATAGGGTATTAATTTTAGATGGTTTAAATCTATTTTTTAGAAACTTTGCAATGATGAATATGGTAAATCCTGATGGAGTCCATATTGGAGGGTTAGGTGGGTTTTTTCGTTCTTTAGGTGCCATGATTAGACAAACAAATCCAACATCTGTTTATGTAGTATTCGATGGGGCAGGTTCAACAGTAAATCGTAAGAACCTGCTCTCCGAATATAAGGGAACAAGAAATTTACAAAGAGTTACAAATTGGGAAGCATTTGATAATTTAGAAGAAGAACATGATTCTAAAATTGATCAAATAGTACGTATAATCCAATATCTTAAATTACTACCAGTTAAAACTACTATAATTGATAAAGTAGAAGCTGATGATATTATAGCGGTATTAGCTGAAAAGTTAGTTAAAAAACATAATTCAACTTGTTTTATAGTATCTAGTGATAAAGATTTTTTACAATTAGTAACTGACAAAATTATTGTTTATAGACCTATGGAAAAAGAATATTATACTCCAAAGGTAGTAGAGGAAAAATTTGGTTTAAAACCTTCTAATTTTATTTTACATAAAGTATTATTAGGAGATAATTCTGATAATATTAGAGGAGTAAAAGGATTAGGGGCTAAAGGAATATTTAAAAAATTCCCTGAATTAAAAACTCATGATTTAACCTTAGATGACATTTTCGATATATCTGCTAGGAAATTTAAGGACCATGTCGTATATTCACGCATAGTTCAGGAACAATCTAGAATTGAAACCAATTATAAGGTTATGGATTTAAGTATTCCTATGATAGATGATAGAGGAAAGGAATATGTAGAGAGTTTAATAGAAGAAGACTTTCCTGATTTTAATCCTGAAATGTTTGCCCAGTTTTATAATGAAGATAAAATGGGTGGTATGATTAGGAATTTAGAAACATGGTTAAAAGATATATTTTCACAATTTAAAGGTTATAAAGATTGACACTAAATAGTATAAATCAATACGGACACGAATTTCAAATAAAGGTTTTATCATCTTTATTAACTCATAAAGAGTTTTTAGTTAATATACATGATATAATTTCTGACGAATATTTCGAAAACCCAGCACAAAAGTGGGCTATAAAAGAAATATTAAAATATTATGATAAGTATCATACTACCCCATCACTAGATATTTTAAAAGTTGAATTGCAAAAAGTAGATAATGAAGTATTACAAATATCTATTAAAGAACAACTTAAAGAAGCATATGTTACTTCAGATGAAGATTTAGAGTATGTTCAAGAAGAATTTACTAATTTTTGCAAAAACCAACAATTAAAAAAAGCATTAATGTCTTCCGTTGATTTACTTAAAGGAGGAGATTTTGATGGTATTCGTTTTTTAATTGATAACGCTTTAAAATCAGGACAAGATAAAAATTTAGGACATGAATATATTAAAGATATTGAATCAAGGTATAGAGAAAATTCAAGGGAAACTGTCCCAACTCCCTGGGATAAAATTAATACCTTATTACAGGGTGGACTTGGAAACGGAGATTTTGGTCTCATATTTGGTAATCCAGGAGGTGGTAAATCTTGGTCATTAGTAGCTTTAGGTGGACATGCTGTAAGATTAGGATATAATGTTCTTCATTATACTCTAGAATTAGGTGAAGAATATGTTGGGAAACGATATGACGCCTTCTTTACAAAAATACCTGTTAATAAAGTAGATTCACATAGAGATAAAATTGAGGATATAATACCTCAATTGCCAGGTCAACTTATTATTAAAGAATTTCCAACAGGTAAGGCAACTGTTTCAACAATTGAGTCACATATTGCAAAAAGCACAAGTATGGGGGTTACCCCTGATTTAGTAATTATCGATTATGTTGATCTTCTTTCATCAAGAAAGAAAAATCGTGAGCGTAAGGACGAAATTGATGATATTTATACTAGCACAAAAGGATTAGCCCGACAACTTGATATTCCAATTTGGTCTGTCTCACAGGTTAATCGTGCAGGTGCTCAGGATAAAGTTATCCAAGGAGATAAGGCAGCAGGATCATATGATAAAATTATGATAACTGATTTTTGCATGTCTCTTTCACGTAAAAAGGAAGATAAAGTTAATAACACAGGTAGATTTCATTTAATGAAAAACAGATATGGAATGGATGGTATAACCTTTGGCGTAGAAGCAGATACTTCAACAGGTCACTTTGTAGTAAAAAGTGAATATTTTGAAGGGGATGAATCTGAAACTATGGCCCCAACCACACGTTCTAATAAGTTTGATACTGATGTAGATACTTTTGATAAACAGTTACTGCGTAAGAAGTTTTTCGAGTTAGAAAAATAATATTAATTTAATAAAAACAAATAAATGGCAAAAACATCATTATTGCAGGAAAGAGTGGTTTATAAACCATTCGAATACCCTCAGGCATCAGAGTATTGGTTAAAACAACAACAAGCACATTGGTTACACACAGAAGTACCTATGATGTCAGATGTAAATGATTGGAAACAAAACCTTTCAGAAACAGAAAAAAATATAATTGGGTCTATTCTTAAAGGATTTGCTCAAACAGAAACTGTAGTAAATGATTATTGGTCATCTTTAGTAACAAAATGGTTTAGAAAACCTGAAGTAATTAAAATGGCAGTTACATTTGGGGCATTTGAAACAATACATGCGGAAGCTTATTCTTTATTAAATGAAGAACTAGGATTAGATGACTTTAGTGAGTTTTTAGAAGATGAAGCTACAATGGCCAAAATTGAGGCTTTAACTACTGTAAGAGATTCTCATGATGGTACTCCAAATTGGCATGAAAGAGCTAAATCATTAGCTATCTTTTCAGCTTTTACAGAAGGAGTTAATCTCTTTTCTTCTTTTGCAGTTTTACTTTCATTCAAATTAGATAATAAACTTAAAGGAGTAGGACAAATTGTAGAATGGAGTATTAGAGACGAATCATTACACTCAGAAGCAGGATGTTGGTTATTTAGAACACTATTAAAAGAACACCCTGAATTTGACACCCCAGAATTAAGAGCTGATATTGAAGAAGCAGCTAAATTATCTTTAAAATTAGAATTAGATTTTATTGATACTGTTTATGAAATGGGTGATTTAAAAGGGTGTCCAAAATATGATTTAGTATCTTTTATTAAACATAGAGTAAATACTAAAATGGGTGATTTAGGATATGGACCAATTGTAAATGGTATAGATAAAGAGGCAGTACAAAGAATGAAATGGTTTGATAGTTTATCAGCTGGAAAACAGCATACAGACTTTTTTGCAAATAGAGTAACAAATTATAGTAAAGGTGTTCAAAATTGGGACGCAGCAGCATTATTTTAAGATATGGAAAACAACGCATTACAAGCAGATTATACAAATTGGGAAGCAGGTAAAAATTATCCAGAATGGATGGATGAAATTTCTTTAGCAACAATTTCTAAAGGATATTTACTACCTGGAGAAGATGTTAAAAAAGCCTATAGACGAGTTGCAAACGCAGCTGCTATGAGACTTAAAAAACCAGAATTAACAAATAAGTTTTTTAAACTATTTTGGAATGGTTGGTTAGGTTTAGCTTCTCCTGTGCTATCAAATATGGGGACAGATCGTGGTTTACCAATTTCATGTTTTGGTATTGATACACCTGATTCTATACGTGGAATCGGTTTAACTAACGCGGAACTAATGAAATTAACCGCATCTGGTGGAGGTGTAGGTATTTCATTATCTCGCATCAGAAAACGTGGAGAATATATTTCAGGTAACGGTAAAAGTGAAGGTGTAGTACCTTGGGCTAAAATCTATGATTCAGCAATTATAGCTACAAATCAAGGAAATGTTAGACGAGGAGCAGCATCTGTAAACTTAGATATTAATCATGGAGATATAGACGAGTTTTTACAAATCCGTAGACCGAAGGGTGATCCAAATAGACAATGTTTAAACTTACACCAGTGTGTAGTTGTAGATGATAATTTTATGCGTAGGTTAGAAGCAAGAGATCCTGAAGCATTAAATAGATGGGCTACTATTTTAAAGGCAAGAATGGAAACAGGAGAACCTTATATCATGTATAAGGATAATGTTAATAAAGATAATCCTATTGCCTATAGATTAAATAATTTAGATGTAACAATGACAAATATTTGTTCTGAAATTACTTTATTTACAGATGAAGAACATTCATTTATTTGTTGTTTATCATCTATGAATCTTTCTAAATATGATGAATGGAAAGATACAGATTCAGTTGAATTAGCTACTTGGTTTTTAGATGGTGTAATGCAAGAATTTATTGATAAATCATCAGGTAGAGAATCATTAAAACGAACTAATGCACATGCTAGAAAGGGTCGTGCTTTAGGTTTAGGAGTAATGGGTTGGCATTCATTTTTACAACAAAAAGGATTACCATTCAATTCAATTGCTTCAACAGCACACACTCATAATATTTTTAATGATATTAGAGGTAAAGCAGAAAAAGCATCTATGGCTTTAGCTCAAGAATATGGTGAACCTCTTTGGTGTAAAGGAACAGGTATGAGAAATACTCATTTACTAGCTGTTGCTCCAACTGTATCAAATTCAGTAATTACAGGTGGTATTTCAGCAGGAATTGAACCTATGCCTGCAAATATTTATACATTTAATGGTGCTAAAGGTACTTTTATTAGAAAAAATAAAGTATTACAAGCATTATTACAAGAAAAAGGAGAAGATAAAGATAAATGGTGGGATCAAATGTTAGCAGATGGAGGATCCGCCCAAAATTTACCAGATAGTATATTAACTCCTGATGAAAAAGAATTATTTTTAACATTTCCTGAAATAAATCAATTAGAACTTGTGCGTCAAGCCGCAATAAGACAAAAGTATATTGACCAAACACAATCTTTGAATCTTTCATTTGATCCTAATGATTCACCAAAATGGATAAACCAAGTGCATATGGAGGCATGGAAACTTGGGATAAAAACATTATATTACCTAAGAACTGATAGTGTGATAAAAGGTGATCTTGGTTCAAGAATGGCAGATTGTGTATCTTGTGATGGGTAAACATATGTATCAACGTTATTCTTCATAGTTGTTAGTTACATTTTGTTTAACTAAAATCATATATTTTATGGAAATTTTAACTAAGATTGGCTCTTGGGCCAACAAACTGACTGAAATAGGAATTTCAGTTATTGCACTCGGGATAGTACTTGAAGTACTATTTGGCGGAGTTGGTATTCCCTTTTGGGAAAATATATCTGTAGTAGATAATATTATGGGAATACTTAGTAATCTAGATGGAAAAGGCTTATTAGGTCTAGTTGGTGCTTTTGTACTTATCCATATACTTAAAAAATAGTATAAAAGATTACAAGGAAAATTAAGAAGGGTGTGTTAGCACCCTTTTTTTTTATATTTATGAGCAAATAAGGTTGTTAAAAGATATAGTTATCTACGTAAATAAATAAATTAAACTATATGAAAAAACTATTACTTTTAGTATTTGTATTATTACTAACAATCCCTTCTTTTAGTCAAGAGGAAGAAAAAGATTCATTTTTTAAAAGAACAACTGAGGAATTTTATCAAGATTTCCTTAAATACGGGACAGTATATGGTGCAGGTGGTATTTCAAATTCAATTGAAGCCGCTGAACCAACGTATTTTTTAAGAACTAACCCAGATGGGAGTATTTATTCAATTCCAGATGTAGTAAATAATACAGAAGTATTTCCATTTGATTACAGATATGGATTTGGTATTAGAAAATTAGCAAGATTTGATTATGAAAGAAAACCAAGAAATTATTATGATGGTACTGAAGAACAATTAGTATTTGGGGCTCCAACATCAGCAGTTACAGGATTAGAATATCAATTCCACTTTGAAAAAGAAAGATGGAGAGGCGAAGATTTTATTAATTATAATTTTTTCTTAAAACATACTGGCAAACATCATATTGTAAAAATACAATCAAGAGAAGTAGGTAAAATCAATCTTAAATACAACTCAGCTGAAGTAAGAGGTAGATTACCAATAGGTAAGAAATTTTCTATATCAGCAGGTGCTATAGCTAGAGGGCATGAAAGAGCATATGGTTATAATCCAGTAGAAATATGGCTAAATGAAACTGAAATAGCTATGGATGGTAATGGCAACCCAGTTATAGGTCCAGATGGTAATCCTTTAGAATTTCCTGCTAACCAATGGTACGAATTAGGGTATGAAAATGGGTATACTGATATATTCTATACTCAGACAAGTGTAGATTATAATACTGGAGAAGAAGTTACAACACAAGATTGGTGTTGGGTGGATGAAAATGGAGTACAAGTAGCTCATTCTGATTTAGATTTTAGAGAAACAGTATTACCTAGCTTAATGAATGAATTTAATGGTAGAGCTTGGGATTTATTAGACCCTTGGATGGAAGTTGCTCCAATAGTAGGAGTAGATTTTTATCATTATAAAAGAGATTTTTGGTTACATGCATATGCAAACTATATTTTGCCATATCACAAGTATATTGCTGGGGAGGAAGAATTTAGTTATTTAAATAGAAATAATTGGGGTAAAGGTGGATTAATATTAGACAATGATTTAGAACAGTGGGAAGATTATTCTGCTGGTTTAAGTTTTGGAACAAAGATAGGAAAAAATTTAGGAATATTTATAGAAGGTGAATATTCTAAAATGTGGGATAGTGAATTATATCAAACAACCTTTGGATTAAATTATACATTTAGATAATGGAAGAAATAAATGAATCATCTAAATTATCACTAGATATAAAAGCTGTAATTGGTGCTGTAGTAGGTATTGTTTCAATAGCTGGAGTTTGGTTTACGTTAACAGCTGAAATAGCTCAGCTACAATTAGACGTAGTTAGAATGCAAGATGCTGTAGAGCTAAATCAAGAGTTTAGAATTAAGTGGCCAAGAGGAGAGATGGGTGCGTTGCCAGACGATGCTAAACAAGACTTAAGAATAATGTATCTTCAAGATGATGTTGAAAGCTTAAAATATATAGTTAAAGCACTAGAAATAGATAATGCTAAAAAATAAGACATGGCAAAGAACTTAGATAAAAATTATAAAATAGGCTTAGATATAGATGGTGATGGTAAACCAGACGTTGGAGTATCATTAAAAACAATAGGAGAAAATGTAGAATCTACTCCATATGGATACTTAATAGATTAAAAAAATATGGCACAGCAGATAGGAGAAGATACTAAAGTAACTTTAGACTTAAAAACAATAGGAATGATAGTAGGATTTGTAGTCTCATTATCTACAGTATGGTTTACATTAAAAGCAGATATTGCTAGAGCAATGGTTCTACCAGAGCCCGTTATTGAAAGAGTTGAATACGACTTAAAAGATGAGTTGGTTCGTCAAACCATAATGGATACTCAACAAGATGTAGAAATGCTTTTAGAAAAATTTGACAAACTAGAAGAACGTCTATATGAGTTATCTAAAAAACCATAAAATGAAAAACATTATTTTTCTATTATTAATAACCCTTCCTATATTTTCTATTGCACAATCTCAATATGAAGTAACCCCTAAAAAATACTGGATTAATGATGTTAATTTTGAAGATAAAATTGATCCTAAAGATGCATTTGGGGATGATGATTCTTCTTTAGTTATAGTAGAATTTTGGGCTAAATTTAATGAAGATAACTGTTTTAAAGATTGGAATAAATTAAAAAATGTTACTTATTATAGAATAGACATAGCAACAGCCCCAATAGCTAGAAAAAAATATAGAGTTAGAATGGCCCCTACATTAATTTTATTTGTAGATGGGGTTAAAACTAATGTATTTAAAGCAGGTCTAGATTTAGTACTTAAAGAAGATCTACTTGAAATACAATCTTCAATTGACGAAGCAAAACTTTCTAGTCAATTTTAATATTTATAATAAAATTAAGTTTCACCAAAAAGTTACCTTATGTTAAACAAATTAAAACAAAAATGGATGGCATTTAGAGATATTTTTAAAGATAGTAATGACATAAATGAAAAAACCGTAGTAGGTTTTGCTTCATTTGCTATTATGACTATATTTGCAATAGTAGACTTAGTAACAGGGTACTTTGGAAAAGATTTAGTTATTAATGAGTTCATATATGACTCATTCTTATTTATTACCTTAGGTAGTTTTGGGATTGCTGAATTAGGTACTATTTTTAAGAAAAGAAAATAATGAAAAAAAATATTATATTAATATTAATTTGTATAATACTCCTAGTCCCTAGTTGTGGGTCTTCTAAACCAGCAAGTACAAAAATAGAAGAACCTAAAAAAGAAATAATTAGTGGACAACATGACCCAATCATGAAATTACTCCTCTCAGGACTTATTATACTTTCAGTAAATTTTCTGTTTACAAAATAAAATAAATTATGAGTTGTTATACTAGAGAAAAAATACAAACTACAATAGAAAGTAAAGGATATAAATACTTTACAGGTGGTGATTTTGATGTAAACATTATTGGAATTAGAAATTCAGAAACTAAAGGCAGAGTAACAAACACATTTGATGATTGTATTACTATATCATATAAAGAAAAAGGTGAATGGAAATTTTTCTGTTATAAAGCAACTACAGACCCAGGATCGCATTGGGAACAAAATTTACTTAATAAAAAAGGTGTAGCAATATTAAAACCTGGTCAATATAGAAGTTCACATAAATTAAGATTACATCAAGGTAAATACTTAGCATTAGGACAAAAATCCCCAGTTAAAGTTTATAGAGATAATAATAGAGATGGTAAATATAATTTACTAGAAGAAAATATAGACGAAGGAATATTTGGGATTAATATTCATAGAGCTACAGGACGTAAAGGTGGCAAATCAATTAGAGTAGATAAATGGTCTGCGGGTTGTCAAGTAATAGCTGATAATGATAATTGGCATCAATTCTTAGATATATGTCAAACAGCTAGAGAGATTTGGGGTAATTCATTTACATATACTTTATTAGAATCTAAAGATATAGTATAATTATTTGGATTATAAGTAATCCTTTACTATATTTATAACCATGCTTAAAAATATTAAACAAGGAATGTTTCCATTCCTAATCGGATTTTCTGCCCTGTCAGTTTCAGCTTCGGCCGCTTTCTATTCAGTTAGTGGTCTTAGCAAACTTTTTGCAGGAGCTAGTTTAGAAGTAATTATAATGGCAGGTTCATTAGAATTTGCAAAATTAGTTACAGCTTCACTTTTGTACCAATATTGGGATACAATTAATAAATCTTTACGTATTTATTTATCTATAGCAACTATTATATTAGTATTAATTACTAGTATGGGTATTTATGGATTTTTAAGTGCTGCATACCAAGAAACATATTCTAAATTATCAGCAGTTGAAAATCAAAAAGGTTTTATTCAAAAGAAAATTGAATTTTATCAAAATGACGTAGATCGATATGATGAGGAAATTAAAAGAATATCTAGTAATATTAGTACTTTATCTAATGCAAAAGCTTCGACCATCCAAGTACGGGACACCACGGTATCTGGGGGCTTTAGACAAACAATCTCCACAACTGAGCTTAGAATGGCGCAGAGTCGTATTAACATTGAGGAGGAGAATCGTAAATTGGCGCAAGAAAAACGAACCGTAGCATCAGATAGTCTCCAGAAGTTCCAGTTACAAGTACTAGAATTAGATAATAATAACGAGGTAGCTGGAGAATTAGGACCCCTGCAGTATCTATCGGGTTTGACGGGTACTCCTATGGATAAAATTATAAACTGGTTATTGCTTATTATAATATTTGTATTTGATCCTTTAGCAATATCTCTTGTAATAGCAGCTAACTTTGCTTTTGCTCAAGCTTACCCAAAAAAGAAATATAAAGAAAATTTATATGGTGAAAAAGTTGAAGACAAATTCTCAGAATGGGATGATTTAGATGATGATGAATACCCTTTACCAAATAAAGATTTAACTAAAGCTGCTATAGAATTTGAAGTTAAAGATGCTGAAGAAATAAAAACCCAAGATGAATTTATGGAAAATTTAGATAATCTTGAAAAAATTAAAGATTGGGAAGCAGCAGAAAAAAGAATGAAAATTATAGGTCAAAATGGGAATGATGGTGAACATTATTCAGAATTAGATTCAAATAAAGATGGAAAGGTTGATAGTAATGAATTACTTAAAGCAAAACAAGAATTAAAACTCCTCAAAAATTCAATTATAGGAGTAACTAGAAGTTCTAATAAAGTAGATAAAGCTTTAAAAAGAATAAAGATATTAGAGAATATAATTTCAACCCTTGATGATGATTTAACTAAAATTTATTAATGAAAAACTTTTTAAAATTTCTTATTATTTGGGTTAGTCAAAATTTAGCAATTCCTTTTTGGGTTGTAGGTCATATTCACTTGTCAATTCATAATTTCCATGATTTGATAGAAATTGGGGCATCAATAGGAATGAATTTAATAGTAGCAATTGGGTTTTTTATAGATTATAAAGAAAATGGAAAGTAAAGAAATATTACAAATAGCAAATAAGGCATATCCTAAAATTAGGGCTCATTATGGTCTGGGTAAAAAAGAATACCCACCAATTGAAGTATATAGAAACATATTTGCTAGGTTAAGTGGAGAACCAGATATGGAAGGTGATGACCCCGCAGAAGCTGAATTTGATCGTAAAACAAATAAGTTATTTATATACTCAGATTTTAATGATAGTGTTGAAGATGTAGTTAAAGGAGTTATCCATGAATACATACATTATTTACAATCAGGGTCTTGGATGAAAAGGTATTATAATATGGGTTACACTTATGGTAATCACCCATATGAAGTTGATGCTAAAAAAGCAGAAGAAGATTGGAAATTATTTGTGTAGTATGTGGATACCTGAATAAGAATTCGTATATTTAGGTATAAGAAAAAATAAAGGTCATGAACAATTTAGCACAAAAGTCATTAGTTCTCGGAATTATAGTATTAACAATGATATTTATTCCACTAGTGATCAAAGCATTATTTTGGGTATTATTACAAATATTTAATTTCCCATTCCAATCGTTATTAATTTCAATTATAGTTATATGTTTGATATCCCTCTTACCAGAAAAGAAGTAGATAAACAGTTATCCCAATATCAGAAGATAAACTATAATCAATTTAGATGGTGGAGAAGTTATCAACCAAAGAATAAACCACTTGATAATCGTAAACCTCTTCGTGAGCGTATATTCAATGGTGATTTTGATTATTCATGCTATAAAGCCCAACAATATCAGGTTGAATACCAATTAAATGATATATTAGAAGAATGTGGTATGGATTATGCCAAATATCTAGAAAAAACTCAGGTTATTAGAGCACGAAGAAAACGTCTAATTGAGGATTTTGAAAAAGATGAAGTTGAAAGATTACGTTCTTTAACAATTGAATTTACCAAATACTTTAAATGTAATAGAGAACAAGTTGAAGAAGAAATGTTAAATTGTAGTGGCTCCCTGATAGATCTTTATTATATTATAGAAGAAAAGTATAAAATAGTTCATATGCCCCATCCTTTAAAGCGTAGAGGACGACCAAAAAAAGTTATATAATGAAAATTTTACACATTAGTGATACACATGGGTTCCATGAATTATTACAAATACCAGAAGGTATTGATATGGTTATTCATAGTGGAGATTGTAGTAACCCAAGAGACCCTTATACAAATGAACCTGAAGT